>Ga0310691_10000921_pt1 | contig 49430 bp, 32 predicted proteins | sample 176DNAGHGlowgp2_FD_203887 | JGI IMG/M metagenome (GOLD analysis project Ga0310691, IMG submission 203887) | Sheep rumen microbial communities from Palmerston North, Manawatu-Wanganui, New Zealand - 1766 DNA GHGlow gp2 (v2) (version 2) | ecosystem: Host-associated > Mammals > Digestive system >... | reverse complement strand
GTTATAGCGAAGACATTGATTTGGTTCAGATTACTCCTGGACCAATCAAGCCAATCATGTATCGATTAGGAGAAGTTCTAGACTGGTTGCCAGACAGGGTAACTAAGCAGAAACGATACAATAATACTATGTTGTTCCGTGTGGAGTCTGAAATACCCCCTACGGTACAGATACGTCTGAAAGTTGAAATCAATTGCTTCGAACATTTCAATGTACTTGGGTTGACAAAGATACCGTTCAAAGTGGAGAACTCATGGTTCACTGGCGAAGCCGAACTAACAACCTATCATTTCGAGGAATTGTTGGGCACCAAACTTCGTGCCCTTTACCAGCGCAAGAAAGGCCGTGACCTCTTTGACCTTTATATCGCTTTACAGCGCAAGGACGTGGATGTTGATAAAGTCCTTCAATGCTACAAGAAATATATGGAGTTTGTCGTTGACAAGGCTCCATCTTACAAGCAATTTGTCAATAACATGCAGGAGAAAATGGAAGATCCTGAGTTTACCAACGACATGCAATCCCTTCTGCGTCCAGGCATAACATTCAATGCAAGTGATGCTTATACTTTGATTTATAAGACCTTTATAGATAAGATGGAGGGAAAGAGAGATTGAACTATCTTGCTAAGCAGAATCCACAGAAGTTAAGGGATAAAGCAGATAAATTATGTAAGACAATTCTAAAAAATATGGATATTTTGCAAGAACTATTAAATAATATCAATGCTATCCTTCAAATAGAGGAAGCTGATAACGAGCGAGATAGGAAGAATGGAAATTCGTTAAATCTTTTTTCTTCTCTAAACCTAAAAACGAGTGAATTAATACATTCAAGAATGATTGCCGAACTCCTCAATCCAAATAGTTCTCATGGCAAAGGACCGATATTTTTGAAAAAATTTATTGAACTTCATGATTTTGAGTTTACTTTTGATGTAGAATCTGCATCTGTATCCACAGAGTTTGATATTGGTCCAATATCAAAGAATTTTTCATCAGGTGGTCGAATTGACATATTAATTAAAGACGCAAATAATCATGCATTGATTATTGAGAACAAAATATATGCAAAAGACCAGAAAAACCAGTTGCTTAGATATGCTAATTATGCAAAAAGCAAGAAATATGATTATTGTATTGTCTACTTAACTTTAGATTGTCATGAACCACCAGAGTTTTCCACCGGTAAAAATCCTGATTATGAGTATGTAATGTTTTCATATGAGGACGACATACTTCCTTGGTTGAATCAATGTATGAAGCTGTGTCCTCATGAATCTACATTATATTATTCGTTGTTTCAGTATTCACAATGTTTAAAAGATTTATTAAATCTTATGAATGAAGAGTATAAAAAAGCAATTATAGATATAGCGACCGATGACAAGAATGTCAAATCTGTCCTTGCTTTGTATAAAAATGAACATAGAATAAAAAAAAGAATAATTGATGATTTTGTTGATATTCTATGTTCAAAAGCGAAAGAAATGGGTTTTGTTATAAATGTGGATGATAAATTTGGTGATGATGCCGAAACGTTTATATCATTTTGTATCCCAAAACAATCTGATAAGTGGGCTTTGTTTATTGGAAGCGATAAAAGGTATGCGAAAGATGTTTATTTTGGTATATACCTGTTAGCCGATAAAACATCAAGAATTAAAAAAGCAGACTTGACAAACATCCCTCGCCTTTGGACAGTATTTGAACAAGAGAAAAGTTGTCCATGTGGTTGGAGCTATTTTTGGAGTCGCTCAGGAGAAAAGTATTCGGGAAGATGGTATGATTGGTATGACAATGAAACCATAGAAGCTATGATAGATAGAAGTCTACTAGATTTTATTGTGGGAAACATTTTTTCACCGATAATAAATAAAGGTGTTTTCAAAATTCTAAATCGATATTGATAAGAACACTTAAACTATTTGCCATTGTCAATGAGCATCACAACTCAACTCAGAAAACGAATGACTCTTGATGCCAATATGAACACAAATGACATCGAAGATCGTTTTGAACAAATAGCAAAGATGCTGTTTGAAAGATTTGCTATTCAAAAGGGTGAGAAGAAGTATCTCTTTAAAGAGATTGAATTTTACTTCTACAATAAGAATCATCGCGATATTATCACTCATCCACGTGTGTCAAAACCTTTATGTTGGTATGTTAATGACTTTGGAGGTATAGATCTTAATTTCGAGAGTAAGATTAAGTTTGAAAACCGACTTAATAGTAAAGGGAAGAATGTCAAGAAGTATGTACTGGATGAAAGTGCATATTTTGGGGGTGTCTTAATTCGCCAGTTGAAAGAAGTAGAAAGCGGCGAGATTCTGAAAGGTCCATTGGCTTGCGCTGAATTGTTTAGATGTTATGATGCAACTGGTGTTGACCATGATTTTCCTGTTCTTGTAGAGCATGATAATGGTATGATGGGCTATATCCGTGAACCTCGTGTCAATTTATTGAGTCCAAAACAGAACGAAGTGGGTAAGGTAAACAATATCCTTTACCAATATCATGACAATGTACAACCTTCCAAAGATTCTTTATACCAAGATTTCATAAACTTCAAAGATAAACTTTATGGATATGAAAACCGATAGCTTGCTTCACGATAAAGACACAAACATTGTCTTTTTCTCTCCGTGGCTAAAAGACAAGAAAGAGGGGCATCCTGAGTTTTATCAGTTTCTGAAGAATCTGCTTAATGAAATGGGAATTGAGTTCAAAGAACTGAAATCAACATATGATTATTGGGCACGCGACTATATGCCTATTCAATTGGGCGAAAATGAGTTCTTGAAATATCGCTATTATCCCGATTATCTTGTGAATAGCAAGAAAAAGAGTGATATAGAAACTATAACCAATGCCACAAAAGTGTTACGAGGTATGGGTATTAGTTATCGTTCAACTACTCTTATCATTGATGGTGGTAATATGGTGTCCTGCGGTCCATATATCGTGATGACAGATAAGGTGTTTTCAGAAAATAGAAAAAAGAAAAATGATGCTGACTTTAAGGCTTTGTTGGAATCAGAACTTGGACATCCCGTTATCATTATTCCATGGACTCCGCATGAAGACGATGTGTATGGTCATTCGGATGGCTTCATCAAGTGGGGTGGTGATAATCGAATACTTATGGGTAATCATGGCGATTGCTACCCTGAAGAAGCTGCATCCATCCGTCGGATTTTTGAAAGATATGGGTTTGAGGTAACAGAAATGCGTTTCAATGGCAAGGTTGATTCACCTTGTTATAATCTCAACTGGGCATATATCAACTTCCTCCAGGTTGGCAAAAACATCATAATGCCTAAATTCAATATTGAAGAAGACGCAATAGCCCTACAATACATTCAAGAAGCATTCCAAGATTGTAATATCCGTCAAATAGAAATGGCAGAGATTGCAAGAGAAGGTGGAGCTTTACATTGTATAAGTTGGAATGTATATCTTCCCAAATCACGAGTAAAAATGTAAACCACCCAATTAATGTCTAAGTCATTTTCCAATTTAACAATCTCGTAAGGCATGAAGATGTCCAGCCATTGAATCGTAAAGTGTATGAAAAACATTATCGCCCGTGCAATGGCTGGTGTAGAATGATGTCTCTGGATATTGCCGCATCAATCGGACTGCCAGTTTCTTTAATTCATCCTCCGTCTCATGATGGTCGAGCAGATGAAAACCGCCAACGACCGCCTTAACGGCGAAAGGACAGGCTGAGAGAATGTTTTCAAGTCCGCTATGAGCACAACCTGTAAACAGAAAACCTTCCGTAGATAGAGCCAGTTCATGACGGAAATCGTCTTGGATGTATTCTCCGTCAGGTGTTTCAACAAAGAGGTGTTGATTGCCTTTGGGCATAGGATGCTTATGGGGTATGTTCGCTATCACATAGAGTCCATCGGCTATTTCTCCACTTTCGTTCACGACTAAAAGACGCTCACGGGGAATCTCCGGCCACTCTGCCGTAATGCTATGCAGGGACAGACGCTTGGAGAAGAACTTTCCGTTTATCGCATGGGGCGACACGATGACCTTCGCATGGTCGTTGATGACCATGAAATGCTTCAAGCCTCCGGCATGGTCATTATGACCATGGGAGATAAACACATAGTCAACGGTGCTGAGGTCGATTCCCAACCGCTCTGCGTTACGTATAAACATGTCACTGGCTCCCGTATCGAGCAAGATACGGCGATGTTCTGTTTCCAAGAGTATCGACAACCCATGCTCCGTCTGCAGAACCGGGTTATTCGTGCGATTATCCACCAGTACCGTCCACCTCATACAGTCTCTTGTTGAAGTTGTTCTAATGTTCATGGCATCTTCCTCACTGATATTATTCCTTCTCATTTTGTTGTTTCATGCATAGTTGTTCGTAGGCACAAAGCAAGAGGGTTGCTGAAGCGAAAAAGCCACCGACGATACAGACACCCAGCCATCCCTTCATGCTCCAACCAAGACCAGAGAAGAAGGTGCCGAGACTGCCACCGATGAAAAAGGTGGTCATGAAGATGGTGTTCACACGGTTGGTGGCCTGAGGCAACTGCTGCAGGGATCCGCTCTGATTGCTGACTTGCAGGCACTGTGCCCCGATGTCTGCAAGGATGATGGCAACGATGAGCCCTGTGTATGTGTCACCGAAGAGCCATGCTGAACTCCATGCCATCAGTTGGAGACTACCGCCGATGATGGACATACGGAATATCCCCAGAGATCACGGGGACAGGGGATCACGGGGACAGGTTCTTAATCCCCCCAGCAATGATCACCCCCGTGATTGAACGCCGGAAGTTCCTCTTCGACTGTAGGTAAAAGAAACCGCCGATACTCTTTTTGCGGGGTGTATCGGCGGCTTTTTCGTTTGTAATGATACGTATCAGAGCAGATTGTCGCTCTCGATGTCCTTGAAGTACTTGTAGGTCGAGACCTTCAGTTCGTCGGCAGCCTCTTCATCGCTGACGATGATACCGTGCTCATGCATCTGCAGAGCAGAGATGGTCCACATGTGGTTGATGGCTCCTTCGACGGCGGCCTGCATGGCGCGGGCCTTTGCATGGCCGTTCACTAGTATCATCACCTCGCGGGCATCCATCACGGTACCTACACCGACGGTGAGTGCGTGTGCCGGCACATTCTCAGGCTTGCCACCGAAGAAGCGGCTATTGGCAATGCGCGTGTCGGTGGTGAGCGTCTTCATGCGAGTGCGGCTGCGGAGCGACGAGCCAGGCTCGTTGAACGCGATATGCCCGTCGGGGCCGATGCCACCGATGAACAGGTCGATGCCGCCAGCCTTCTCGATCATCTCCTCATAGTGCTTGCACTCAGCCTGTAAGTCGGGAGCGTTGCCGTTTAGGATATGGATGTTCTCCTTGGGGCAGTCTATGTGGTCGAACAGGTTGCGGGCCATGAAGGCGTGGTAACTCTCGGGGTGTGCCTCGGGCAGGCCGACATACTCGTCCATATTAAAGGTGAGCACATTCTTGAACGACACCTTGCCGGCACGGCAGGCCTCTACCAGAGCATTGTACATGCCTACGGGAGAGGAACCCGTAGGCAGACCGAGTACGAACTTGTGGTCCGGCGTCGGATTAAACTCATTGATACGCTTGATCACGTGGTTTGCGGCCCACTGTGACATTTTCTGATAGTCAGACTGGATAATTACTCTCATAATCGTTTCGTTTTTGGTTCGTAAAACTCTGCTGCAAAAGTACAAAAAAAACTTATTCGCAAAACACGCATTATATAGTTTTTAAGGATTTTTTTATGTTTCCAAGAAAAAACTTTCCACAGAATCCTTACAATCCGTGTTTTTTTCTTAACTTTGCACCCAAATGAAAGAATTTGTAATTTCACAGGCCAAAGCCGAGACTGCAGTGCTGGTAGGACTCATCACCAAAGAACAGGACGAGGCCAAGACCAAGGAATATCTCGACGAACTAGAGTTCCTGGCAGACACAGCCGGAGCCCTCACCCTTAGGCGCTTCACCCAAAAAGTGGGAGGCCCGAGCCAGACTACATATGTGGGCAGTGGCAAACTTCAGGAAATCAAAGCGTACATCAAGCAGCAACAGGATGCCTATGACGAATGGGTGGACGCCCAGGATGCCTCACTCTGGGCTCAGGGCCTGCTCGACGAGTCGAAGGCACCACAGCCCGTGGGCATGGTCATCTTCGACGACGAACTCTCTGCCAAGCAGATGCGCAACATCGAGAAGGAATTGCAAGTGAAAATCCTCGATCGTACCTCGCTGATACTCGACATCTTCGCCATGCGCGCACAGACTGCCGAGGCCAAGGCGCAGGTGGAACTGGCACAGCACCGCTATATGCTGCCCAGGCTGCAACGCCTCTGGACACACTTGGAGCGCCAGGGCGGCGGTTCAGGCTCAGGCGGCGGAAAAGGATCCGTAGGCTTGCGCGGACCTGGCGAGACGCAGTTGGAGATGGACCGTCGTATCATCCTGCAGCGCATCACCCTGCTCAAGCAGCGCCTGGCCGAGATCGACAAACAAAAGACCACCCAGCGTAAAAACCGCGGCCGCCTCATCCGCGTCGCCCTCGTGGGCTACACCAACGTGGGTAAGAGCACCATGATGAACCTTCTTGCCAAGAGTGAGGTGTTCGCAGAGAACAAACTCTTCGCCACCCTCGACACTACCGTGCGCAAGATGACCATCGATAACCTGCCTTTCCTTCTGGCCGATACCGTAGGTTTCATCCGTAAGTTGCCTTCCGACCTCGTAGAGTCATTCAAGTCGACCCTCGACGAAGTGCGCGAAGCCGACCTGTTGGTGCATGTGGTGGACATCTCCCATCCCGACTTCGAGGAGCAAATCCGCGTGGTGGAGAACACGCTGAAGGAACTGGGCTGTGCCGACACCCCCTCGATGATTGTCTTCAACAAGATCGATGCCTATACCTGGGTGCCGAAAGAAGAGGACGATCTGACCCCTGAAACGAAAGAAAACATCACCCTCGCTGATCTGGAGAAGACATGGATGGCGCGCTCGGCTGAGAGTGGGCATTACCTGGAATGCCTGTTCATCTCGGCCCGCGAGAAGGAGAACATAGATGAATTAAGAGACGTGCTGTACAAGCGGGTGCGCGAACTGCACGTCCAGAAATATCCATATAACGATTTTTTATATCAAGATTATGAGTGATTACAGAAACTTAACACAGACCGAGATTGAAGTATTAGAAAACAATGTCTGCTGGGCCGAGGACTGGCAGCGAGTGATGGTGGCTGAAGGCTTCAAACCTTATAATTTTCACCGCGTCATTTTCTATGGCGACATCCGATTAGGGGAGTTTAAGAAGCAGGTGGAGGTGAGCAAGGGCTTTTTCAAGCACTCTGGCATTAACGATGCTACCCTGCGTAATGTCACCGTTGGCAACGACTGCCTGATTGAAAAAGTTGGCAACTACATTAACAACTATACCATTGGTAATGACTGTTATATTTCTAATATATGTACGTTGGAAACGACTGACGATGCCACCTATGGCGAGGGCTCGGTTATCTCTGTCCTGAATGAGATGGGCGACGGTAACGTGACCATCTTCCGCGAACTGAACAGCCAGTTGGCCTCCTTCATGGTGAAGCACGATCGTGACAAACAGTTGAAGAAGGCACTCCTGCAGATGATTGAGGACGAGTTGAGGGTGTCACGTCCCGATCGTGGCTATATCGGCAACAACGTGAAGATTATCAATGCCAAGGACATTACGAATACAATTATCAAGGGCGACTGCGAGATCAGCGGCACCTCGCGACTCTCAGAATGCACGGTGATGTCGTCGACAGATGCCCCGGTGTTCATCGGGACGGGTGTGATCTGTGAGAACTCAATCATCTGCGACGGTTGCTCGATTAACAACTCCGTGAAGATGCAGGACTGCTTCGTGGGGGAGGCCTGTCAGATTACCAATGGCTTTACCGCCGAGGCCAGCCTCTTCTTTGCCAACTCGTTTATGGCCAACGGTGAGGCCTGCGCTGCCTTCTGCGGCCCGTTCTCTGCCTCGCACCATAAGAGTTCCCTGCTCATCGGTGGTGAGTTCTCATTCTACAACGCCGGCTCGAACACCAACTTCTCAAACCATGCCTATAAGATGGGTCCCTTGCATTACGGCACCCTGGAGCGAGGCACCAAGACTGCCTCAGGCGCATACATCCTGATGCCCGCCACGATAGGAGCCTTCAGTGTATGTTTTGGTAAACTGATGCACCATCCTGACACCCGCAACCTGCCGTTCTCGTATCTGGTGGCCTATGGCGATGACTGCTATCTGGTGCCAGGCCGTAACATCACGACGGTGGGACTCTACCGAGATATCAAGAAATGGCCGAAGCGCGACAAGCGTTCGAAACTCTCCAAGAAGAGTATCATCAACTTTGACTGGCTATCGCCCTTTACCGTGGGGGAGATCATGGAGGGCATCAATATTCTGAAGGCTCTGCGTGAGGCTTCGGGCGACAACGTATCGACTTACAATTTCCACGAGTACGTCATCAATGCCTCATCGCTCCGCAAGGGACTGAAATATTATGATATCGCTCTGCGCATCTATATGGGTGCCGTGTTGAAGCGTGCCCAAAAGGAAGGTTTCTTCGGAGAACCAAAGAGTGAGGTGGGAAAAGGCCGTTGGGTAGACCTGAGCGGACTACTTTTGCCCGAGAGTGAAGAACAGCGCCTCGTCGATGACATCAAAAACGGCACCATCGAGAACGTTCAGCAGATACTCGACAGATTTGCTGATATCAACGACAGTTACAGCGACTACCGCTGGGCCTGGTCGTACCAGATGATTCTTGATTACTACGGGCTGGAGGAGATCACGTCTGCCGATGCAGAACGTATTCGTGAGGACTACGTGAAGGCTCGTCGTGCTTGGATAGCCGAGATCCGCAAGGATGCCGAGAAGGAATATCAGATGGGTGATGTGGAGCAGGAGGTCTATGAAGATTTCCTCTCCAAATTGGATCACGAAATAGATTATGAGAATTAGGATATGAAAACAAGGATTTTATTAGTGATGGGTGCTTTGCTGGTACTCGGAATGAGTTCCTGCAGCAAGTACAAGTATGAGTCAGTGAAGGGGGATATGGCCGAGACGCGGATCTATACCCTCGAGAATGGACTGAAGGTCTATCTGAGTGTGAACAAGGAGCAGCCGCGTATACAGACGTATATCGCCGTGCGTACTGGCTCGAAGAACGACCCGGCGGAGACGACCGGGCTGGCACACTACCTGGAACACCTGATGTTTAAGGGAACGGCTAAGTTTGGAACCAACAATCCCGAGGCCGAGGCTCCTCTCCTCGACGAGATTGAACAGCGTTATGAGGCTTATCGCAAACTCACCGATCCTGAGGCCCGCAAAAAGGCTTACCACGAGATTGACTCCGTCTCTCAGGAGGCTGCCAAGTATTTCATCCCCAACGAGTACGACAAACTGATGGCTGCCATCGGTGCGGAGGGTACAAACGCCTACACATCGAACGACGTGACCTGTTATACTGAGGATATCCCTGCCAACGAGGTGGAGAACTGGGCCAAGATCCAGAGCGACCGTTTTATGAACATGGTGATCCGTGGCTTCCATACCGAACTGGAGGCTGTCTATGAGGAATACAATATCGGACTGTCTAGCGACCAGCGTAAGTTGTACTACACCATCAGTAAGATGTTGTGGCCCAACCATCCCTACGGTACGCAGACCACCATCGGTACTCAGGAGCACCTGAAGAACCCGTCGATCACGAATATCAAGAACTATTTTAAGAAATGGTATGTGCCCAACAATGTGGCCATCTGTATGAGTGGCGACCTGGATCCGGACAAGACCATCGCCATCATCGATAAGTATTTCGCTGAATGGAAACCGGGTGATGACGTGAGTCAGCCTACATTCGACCCACTGCCAGAACTCTCACAGCCTATGGATTCCACGGTGATCGGTCAGGAGGCTGAACAGGTATGGGTGGGTTGGAGAGCCCAGAAGGCCAATACCCTGCAGGCTGACACCCTGCAACTGATGGAGAATGTGCTGAGCAATGGCAAGGCAGGACTCTTCGACCTGAACCTGAACCAGACGATGAAGGTGCAGAGGGCTTATGCTACCCCCGAACTGTTGCACGATCATGGTGGTTTCATCCTGATGGGTTCCCCCAAGGAAGGTCAGGCGCTGGAGGAGGTGAGAAGTCTGATGCTTGCTGAGATCGACAAACTGAAGAAAGGTGACTTCCCCGACAATCTGTTGACCAGCATCGTCAACAACATGAAGCGTAATCACTATGAACTGATGGAGAGAAATGACGGTAGGGCCGACATGTTTGTCGATGCCTTTATCAACGAGGTGGACTGGCAACAGGAAGTGGGACGTATCGACCGAATCTCGAAGATCACCAAACAGGAACTGGTTGACTTTGCCAACCGCTTCTTCACGGATGGATATGTCACTGTCTTCAAGAAACAGGGCATCGATACTACCCAAAAGAAGATCGACAAGCCTGCCATTACCCCGATACAGGCTAACCGTGACCAGATGAGTGACTTCGTGAAGGAGATACAGGAGGCGAAGGTGGATCCTATACAGCCTCGTTTCGTTGACTATGAGAAGGACCTCAACATCAGCAAGACGGGCAGCGACCAACCGCTGTATTACGTGAAGAATCAGACCAACGGACTCTTCGAACTGGTATTCTACTATGACTTCGGACAGAGTGCTGATCGTCGCTTCGATGTGGCTTCCGACTATTTCAAACTCCTTGGAACCGACAAACTCTCTGCTGCCGAAGTGCGCCAGAAGTTCTATGAGTTGGCTTGCGACTGCTACGTCAACGTTAATGCAGAGAATATCAGCGTGGGACTCTATGGACTCAGTGAGAATATGGAACCCGCCATCGCCCTGTTGCAGGATATGCTGCAGAACGCCAAGGTAGATAAGGATGCCTACAACGAGATGGTGAACGTGACTCTGAAGAACAGGAACGATGCCAAGAAGAACCAGCGCACCTATTTCGACTTCCTTTACAGATATGGTTCTCAGGGCGAGCATAATGCCTATCGCGACATGATGACAGAACAGGAACTGAAGCAGACCGATCCTCAGGTGTTCGTGGATCTGTTGAAGGGCCTGAGCGAATATCAGCACAGGGTGCTCTACTATGGTCCTCTGGATGAGGGTAAGGTGTCTGAATCAGTCAGCAACTTGTTTGCAAAGGACCTGAAACCCGCACTTGAGAACAAGCCTTATCTCGACCAGTTGGCCAACGAAAATGAGATTTGGATTGCTCCCTACGAGGCTAAGAATATCTACATGCGTATGTACCATAACGAGGGACGCGACTGGAATCCTGACGAGTCGGCAGTACGTGCCTTGTTTAATGAGTATTTCGGCGGAGGCATGAACGGTATCGTATTCCAGGAGATGCGCGAGACGCGTGGACTGGCTTATAATGCATACGCTCTCTACAATCGTCCGAGTGTGAAAGGGCGCAAGGAGTCGTTCATGACTCATATCATCACCCAGAACGACAAGATGATGGACTGCGTGAACCATTTCAATGAGATCCTGAACCAGATGCCTGCCAGCGAGACTGCTTTCCAGATCTCGAAGGATGCCCTGACCAAGCAGTTGGCCAGTGAGCGAATCACCAAGATGGGTATCATCTGGAACTATATCGCTGCCAAGAAACTGGGCATTGACTATGACATGAATGCCAAGATTTATGAGCAACTGCCCCAGTTGACACTGGATGATGTGGTGGCTTTCGCAAAGAACCGGATAGCGAATAAGCCCTACCGCTACATTATCCTTGGCGACGAGAAGGAACTTGATATGAAGGCCTTAGGCCAGATTGGGCCTATCAGAAGGCTCAAGACAGAGGAGGTCTTTGGTTATTAGGTTATCCTAGGGGAATCCTAGGACTGCCTAGGATAGCCTAGGACTGCCTAGAATACTAAAAGAATAAAAATAATAAAAGTTATGGCTAAAAACGTAGAATTTAAGTACGCCCCGATGTTTCAGGTGGGCGAGGACAAGACGGAGTACCGCTTGTTGAGTAAGGAAGGTGTGACAACCGCCGAGTTTGAAGGAAAGCAGATTGTGAAGGTGTCGAAAGGGGCACTGACGCTCTTGGCCCAGCAGGCCTTCCACGATGTGGAGTTCATGCTGCGTCGTGAACATAACCTCCAAGTGGCCAAGATCCTCACCGACCCTGAGGCCTCGGAGAATGACAAGTATGTGGCCCTGCAGTTCCTGCGCAATGCAGAGGTGGCTGCACGGGGCATCCTGCCGTTCTGTCAGGATACGGGTACTGCTATCATCCACGGTGAGAAGGGTCAGCAGATCTGGACGGGTTTCGAGGATGAAGAAGCCCTGAGTCTGGGTGTCTTCAATACCTTTACCCAGGACAACCTGCGCTATTCGCAGAACGCTCCGCTGAATATGTACGACGAGGTGAATACCCGTTGTAACCTGCCTGCCCAGATTGATATCGAGGCCTGCGAGGGTGCTGAGTATAAGTTTGTGATGGTAGCCAAGGGTGGCGGCTCTGCCAACAAGACCTACTTCTATCCGATGACGAAGGCTACTATCCAGAACGAGGGTACGCTGATTCCTTTCCTTGTGGAGAAGATGAAGAGCCTCGGTACTGCAGCCTGTCCGCCATATCATATTGCCTTCGTGATTGGTGGTACATCTGCTGAGAAGAACCTGCTCACTGTGAAACTGGCTTCTATCAAGTATTACGATGGTCTGCCCACCACTGGTGATGAGACAGGTCGTGCCTTCCGTGATATCGATCTCGAAGAGAAACTCTTAAAGGAGGCTCATAGGATTGGTCTGGGTGCCCAGTTTGGTGGTAAGTACCTGGCTCATGACATCCGTGTCATCCGTCTGCCGCGTCATGGAGCCTCCTGTCCGATTGGTATGGGTGTGTCCTGCTCTGCTGACAGAAATATCAAGGCGAAGATCAATGCCGACGGTATCTGGTTGGAGAAGATGGACTCTAACCCCTCAGAGTTAATTCCTGCTGAATACGCCAAGGCTGGCGAGGGTGCAAACACTATCACTATCGACCTCAACGAAGGTATCGATGCTGTTCGCAAGGAACTGTCGAAGTATCCTGTCTCTACCCGTGTCAACCTGAAGGGTACTATCATCGTGGCCCGCGACATCGCCCATGCCAAGTTGAAGGCCCGTATTGATGCCGGAGAGCCGATGCCTGACTACTTCAAAAAATATCCAGTGCTCTATGCCGGACCTGCCAAGACCCCAGAGGGCTATCCCTGTGGTTCGATGGGTCCCACCACAGCCAACCGTATGGATCCTTATGTGGATGAGTTCCAGTCGTTGGGCGCCTCTCTGGTGATGATTGCCAAGGGTAATCGCAGCGATGTGGTGACAGAGGCTTGTAAGAAGTATGGTGGTTTCTATCTGGGTTCAATCGGTGGTGTGGCTGCCGTGCTCTCTCAGAGTAGCATACGAGCCATTGAGTGCGTGGAGTATCCAGAACTTGGTATGGAGGCTATCTGGAAGATTGATGTAGAAGACTTCCCAGCCTTCATCCTCGTGGACGACAAGGGTAATGACTTCTTCAAGACCCTGAAACCCTGGACGCCTTGCGCCCGCTAATCTGCATATTGTTATTGAGTCTTTGTCTGACTGCCCAAGCAGCCAGACAAAAGACTCATCGTATGCCTAAAGGCACCGTTCGTCATATGACGCGCAGTGCAACAATCCATCGTTCCTTGTCAAAACCATACAGGTCATGGGACTCTGAGAAGATTTATCGTGTACCAGTCATACTGATGTCGTTTGTCGACTGTGACTTCAGTTGCGAGAATCCGCACCAGTTCTACGACCGTATGTTCAATGAAAGCGGCTACAATCTCGGAATGGGACCAGGTTGTGTGGCTGACTATTTTCGCGATCAGTCTCTGGGACAGTTTAATATGGTATTCGATGTAGTGGGTCCCATCAAACTGACACACCGGCAGAAAAGTAAAAGTAGCACTTCCTTTGGTGTTTCTCAGATTACGGATGCCATAAAAACAGCAGATGAGCAATTGAATTATGCCGACTACGACTGGGATGGTGACGGTAAGGCAGAGACGGTCATTATCGTTTATGCCGGCTATGGTGGTAATGAGGAAATGGATGTTGCTGATGGTTGTATCTGGCCGAATACGGACTACCTTTATTTCTCTCTTGACGGAGTGAGGATTGGAGGCTACTCTGCCAGTGCTGAGTTATGGACGGAAAACACCTCCTGTGGTATAGGAACCATCTGCCATGAATTCTGTCATGTTTTAGGACTCCCAGACCTCTATCCGACATCAGGCGACGAGTTTTCTGTCGTCGACGAGTGGGATCTGATGGATGGCGGCAATTATGCCAATGATGGTTGGTGTCCGCCTAATCTGTCCATTCATGAACGGGAATACTTGGGATGGTCTTACCCTGAGGATCTGTCAGAGGCAACGACCATTACTGATATGCCTTCCTTTGACAAAAGTGGTAAAGCCTATCGGATTGTCAATGAAACTAATCCTGATGAGTATTACCTGTTGGAGAACCGTCAGTGGGAAGGGTGGGACCTCATGTTGCCGAATCATGGTTTGCTTATTACCCATGTCGATTTCAATGCAAGTGTCTGGCAAGGCAATTACGTCAATAGTTCTCCCACGCACCACCGTCTGGAATATTTCCATGCCAACAATTGTGATTATAATTGGTATGAGGACAAGTTGGGTGATAATTATTCATACGGGTCAGACGGACGCAACCTGCGCCTGCAATACACCAGTTATCCCTATGTCGATGCCGAGAAGGTGACCCATGATGCCCTGACTGATACATCTGTACCAGCCGCCACCATCTTCAATCCAGGTGCCGATGGCAAGTTGCTGATGGGGAAGCCGATTACGGATATCCGCGAGAAAGACGGTTTGGTCTCATTCCTTTTCAAAGCCCACAATGTCATCGCAGGCGATGTGAATGGTGATGGTGTCGTCACTGAAAAAGATATCGTAGCGGTTGTGAATTTCACGCTGAATCCTTTGTCTGCTGCTATTGACTTGTCTTCTGCTGATGTCAATCATGATGCGATGGTGAATGTGGCTGATGTTGTGATGATTGCCAATATGATTATTTCGAATGGCGTGAATACGACTCCCTAATATTGTTAGTGATGAAACGTCTGCTCTTTATACTTTTCACTTTTCACTTTTCACTTTTCACTTCTTTCGCACAAGAAATGAAACCTTGCGGTACCTCTGTCTTGGCCCGCAGACATAAGATGGAAGATAGTGCCTCTTCAAGGGCACGTCTCAGGAAAACGCCCCAGAAAAGTGCCTATTTGGGTGAGAAGAAGGGACTAATCATCCTTGTGGAGTTTACAGACACCAAGTTCCAGAGTGAGAATTCCCATCAAATATGGTCGGATATTGCCAATCTCGAAGGTTATTCAGACAATATGGCTCCAGGCAGCGTGAGCGACTATTTCTACAGTCAGAGTTATGGACAGTTCCGTCTGACCTTTGATGTCGTAGGCCCTGTCAAGGCGCAGCATGACCATGCCTATTATGGTCAAAACATCGACTGGGGTGATATTACGGGCTGGTTCGACCAGAACGTAGGAGAGTTGGTGGAGGAAGCCTGTCTCGCAGTTTCTGATCAGGTGCACTTTGCCGACTATGACTGGAACGGCGATGGTGAGGTGGATCAGGTATTCCTGCTCTATGCCGGACATGGTGAGAACGATTATTCGAGTAAGGACTCCACTGTCATCTGGCCCCACATGGCTTCGATGGAAGAAGACTGGAACTATGAAGGTGGACTGTTGGTACAGGATGTGCGTATCAATACCTATGCTTGTGGCAATGAGATAGATTGGAGCGGTAAGTTGGCAGGTATCGGAACGTTCTGTCATGAGTTCAGTCACTGTCTCGGACTTCCCGATATGTATGATACCGCGAAAGGTGTCTCCGTGCTTGGGAGTTATGATCTGATGGATACAGGCTGCTATAATGGCAAAGGCTGGTGTCCTGTGGGCTATTCCTCTTACGAGCGTTATGCCTGTGGCTGGCTGACACCCGTTGAGGTGGAAGATCCCCATGCTGTCAGAGGCATCAATTCCGATTTAGGACAGACACAAGGGTCAGGTGTTCAAGTCATCCATTCACTTGTCAGGTATCCTGATGCCTTAATCTATCGCACTTCGCCTGATGCCAACGACTATTACCTGATAGAATACCGTCTGAAGGAGTCGTGGGATCAATACATCCCCAAAGCAGGATTGCTGGCCTGGCATATCGACTACGATGAACAGGCGTGGTATGAAAATACGGTCAATAACGACCCTGACCATCTGCGTGTGGAACGCATGAGCCTTGAGGGCATCCCGTATGATGCACCAGGCGATGTCAATGGCGACGGTCTTGTAAACGTAGCCGATGTCGTTGAGGTGGCTAATGCCATCATGGGCAAGCCCTCTGATTGCATTCAGACAGAAAAAGCCGATGTCAACGGTGACGGAATCGTCAACACCGCTGACATCGTAAAGATTACTTCTATTATTTTTTCCGCATTTTAGTTCCTGAACACCAGTCCTTCTCCGAACTCGTCTATGATGATTGGCTTCGAACGGTCCACCTCGTCGGCGAGCAGTTTCTTCGACAGGTCGTTCAGTACGAACTGTTGGATGGCACGCTTCACGGGACGGGCACCGAAGTCGGGATCGTAGCCCTCTTCTGCCAGATAGGCGATGGCCTGTGGTGTGCATTCGAGTTTGATGCCCTGCGGCTCCAGCATCTCCGTCACCTTCTTCATTTGCAGGCGCACCACATCTGCAATCTGTTCCTTTGTGAGCGGTGTGAAGGTGATAATCTCGTCGATACGGTTCAAGAATTCCGGACGCATCGTTGAGCGCAGTTGCTCACGGGTGGCATTCGAGGTCATGATGATGATGGTGTTCTTGAAGTTGGCAGTGCGACCCTTATTGTCCGTCAGTCGTCCGTCGTCTAACACCTGCAAGAGGATATTGAACACATCCGGATGCGCTTTTTCTATCTCATCGAACAGCACCACTGAGTAAGGCTTCCTACGCACAGCCTCCGTCAGTTGTCCACCCTCGTCGTAGCCTACGTAGCCCGGAGGCGCACCAATCAGACGACTCACGCTGTATTTCTCCTGATACTCCGACATATCGATACGCGTCATCATCGTCTCATCATTAAACAGATAATCGGCCAGGGTCTTGGCGAGTTCTGTCTTACCCACGCCTGTCGTACCAAGGAAGATAAACGAGGCAATCGGTCGTTTGGGATCCTGCAAGCCAGCCCTCGAACGGCGTACAGCATCCGAGACTGCTGTAATCGCCTCGTCTTGGCCAATGACACGCTTGTGGAGTTCCTCTTCCAGGTGGAGCAGTTTCTCACGCTCACTCTGCATCATACGGGTCACGGGGATGCCCGTCCAGCGTGATACCACCTCGGCGATATCATCCGCAGTGACTTCCTCGCGAACGAGCGAATTGCCATCCTGTGCTGATGCCAGTTGGGTCTGGATGGCCTTGATATCGTCTTCGAGCACTTTCAGTTTCGAGTAGCGTATCTCCGCCACTTTGCCGTAGTCACCTTCGCGCTCTGCTCGTTCTGCCTCCAGTTTCAGGTTCTCCATCTCCTGTTTGTCCTGTTGGATTTTGTTAATGAGTTGGCGCTCACCCTCCCACTTGGCACGGAACTGGGTTTCCTGTTCGCGCAGTTCGGCAATGTCCTTGTCGAGTTGGGCAATCTTCGGTTCATCCCCCTCGCGTTTGATAGCCTCGCGCTCGATTTCGAGTTGAGCCAGACGACGGGTGATTTCGTCGAGTTCTTCTGGCACGGAGTCACGCTCCATACGCAGTTTGGCGGCAGCCTCATCCATCAGGTCGATGGCCTTGTCCGGCAGGAACCGCTCGGAGATATACCGCTCTGACAGTTGCACGGCAGCGATACAGGCATCGTCCTGGATACGTACCTTGTGGTGGTTTTCGTAGCGTTCCTTCAGACCACGCAGGATCGAGATGGCTGATAGTTCATCTGGCTCGTCCACCATCACCGTCTGGAATCGGCGCTCAAGGGCCTTATCTTTTTCGAAGTATTTCTGATACTCGTTCAGCGTGGTGGCACCGATGGCGCGCAGTTCACCACGGGCGAGGGCTGGTTTCAGGATGTTGGCGGCATCCATCGCTCCTTCACCACCACCAGCACCTACGAGGGTGTGGATCTCGTCGATAAAGAGGATGATGCGCCCCTCGGCCTTCGTCACCTCATTGATGACGCTCTTCAGACGCTCCTCAAACTCACCTTTATACTTCGCACCAGCCACCAGTGCACCCATATCGAGGGAATAGACCTGCTTGTCTTTCAGGTTCTCTGGCACATCGCCGCGCACGATACGCCCTGCGAGACCTTCCACGATGGCAGTCTTACCCGTACCCGGCTCACCAATCAATATAGGGTTGTTCTTGGTACGTCGTGAGAGGATCTGCAACAGACGGCGGATCTCGTCGTCACGACCTATCACGGGGTCGAGTTTCCCTTGACGGGCCAAATCAACGAGGTTCTTGGCATACTTCTCCAACGATTGGTAGTTGTCGTCGGCACTCTGGCTCTTCACCTTCTGTCCCTGGCGCAACTCCTGAATGGCTTTCTGCATATCTTTCTCCGTGCAGCCAGCATCTTTCATGATGCGTGAGGCCGTCGAGTTCACGTTGAGCAGGGCCAACAGGATGGGCTCTACCGAGACGAACTCATCGCCACCTTTCTGGGCCGTTTCCTGTGCACGCACGAGTACATTATTACTATCACTTGAGAGATACGGCTGCCCACCCTGTACCTTTGGCAGATGCTTGATCTCGCTGTCCACGAGCATTTCAATCTGTTGGGCATTCACGCCGAGTTTCTGGAAGATGAAGGCACATACGTCCTTCGCCTTCTCCAATACGCCTTTCAGAATATGTACAGGCTCTATCACCTGCTGACCGTTCAACTGTGCTGTATTCACAGCCTGTTGCACGGCCTCCTGGGCTTTGATGGTAAATTTGTCTAATGTCATAATTTTGTCCTCCTTTATTAAATTGTTTCTGATCTTTGTCGCTCAAATAGTGTGCCGCCCTCTTCCAATCCGCCAAATCGTCACAATCCTCTGCCTTTTCGTCAGTGTCTCCGTCTCCTTTATTCATAAACAATCTTAATTTTTGGTGCCTAAAAGTATCACTTAGAATTATTTTGACTATCTTTGTCAATTGAAAACTAAAAACGAAACGATATGAGAATCAATCACATTGCAATGTACGTCAACGACCTTGAAGCAGCAAGGGACTTCTTCGTCAGGTATTTCGAGGCGAAGGCGAGCGACAAGTACCATAATCCCCGTACGGGTTTTCAGTCTTTCTTTATGACCTTCGACGATGGTTCGAAACTGGAACTGATGAACCGTCCTGTGATGTTGGACTATACCAAGAAACCCAACCGTACGGGCTATGCCCACCTGTCTATCTCGGTAGGCAGCAAGGAAAAAGTTGATGACCTGACGGAGCGGCTCGAAGCGGAGGGCTACCATGTGGAATGTGAGCCCCGTTCCACTGGCGACGGCTTCTATGAGAGCACCATCAAGGGTGTTGAGGACAATCTGATAGAAATTACGATTTAACGGAGTACAGCCTTGAAACGAATCAATATTTACGAAGAGGCAAACAGATGCCTGATGTGTCAGGAGGCACCTTGTACAATAGCGTGTAAGACGGGTGACCCTGCGAGAGCCATTCGAGCCATCCGTTTTGACAACCACAAACTGGCTACGCGTTGGGTGGCAGCGTGTAGTGATGCCGATTTGGAGGCTGCTGAGAAGGCTTGCATCCGCTTCGACGGACCCATCCCGTTGAAGGAGTTGCTTCGCAGCATTAGTCCCGACGATGTCACTGTCGACTATCCCAGTCTGGATATCGACTTCTGCGGCATCCACTGCGAGAATCCCTTCTTCCTGGCCTCCTCGGCAGTGTGCACCAATTATGAGATGGTGGCGCGTGCCTTTGAGGCAGGGTGGGCTGGTGTGTTCTATAAGACCATCTGCTTACAGGAAATCAAGGAGGTGTCGCCTCGTTTTGATGCTGTTCACAGCGGTGGCTTATACGGTGATTTCTATGGCTTCCGCAATATGGAGCAGTTGAGCGAGAATCCCGTTGATATGGATTTCGACATCTTGCATCGACTCAAAGAGGACTATCCCTCGAAGGTCGTTATAGCCAGCATCATGGGACAGACTGAGGAACAATGGATAGAACTGGCTCACCGAGCCGAGCAGGCTGGCTGTGATGCCGTCGAATTGAACTTCTCATGTCCCCAGATGAAGGTAACAGGTATGGGCAGCGATGTAGGACAAAATGCCGAACTGGTGGTCACCTACACATTTGCTGTCAAGAAGGCCGTGAAGATACCTGTCATTCCGAAGATGACACCCAACATCACACATATCTATCATCCTGCTCTGGCAGCCTTCTTTGCCGGTGCTGATGCCATCTCTGCCATCAATACCATCAAGTCGGTTACGATGGCCGACGAGGCTGAGGTGTCAGGACAACGCACCATCTCCGGCTATTCAGGTCGTGCTGTGAAACCCATCGCTCTGCGTTGTATTCTGGACATGGCGCAGAATCAGGTCATGAAAGGCATCCAGTTGAGTGGTATCGGAGGCATCGAGACTTGGCGCGATGCCTTGGAGTTCATCCAGTTAGGATGTAGCAATGTGCAGGTTTGTACGGCGGTGATGCAATACGGCTATCGCATCATCGACGACCTTATATTGGGCTTGCAGCGTTATATGGCGAAGCATGGTGTCCGTCAGTTGAGCGATCTGGTGGGCTCAGAACTGTCATCGTTTACCACTCCTTCCGATCTGGACCGTACGACAATCGTTTATCCGAAGATCAATCGTGAACGGTGTGTGGGCTGCGGACGTTGTGAACTGTCTTGTCGTGATGGCGGTCATCAGGCCATCACTTTCGACAAAGCCACGCGCCAGCCTCATATCGTCGGCACCAAATGCGTCGGCTGTCATCTCTGTCGCATCGTCTGCCCTACTGGTGCCATCGGCCTGTCCAAACGCATTGACAAAAAGTAATATGAAATGAACCCCAAAAGCGATCGTCTTTCGGGGTTCATTGTGGTTACATCGTGACCTCTACGGTGTGCTTGCCAGCAGAGTAGGGAATCACTGTGCCATCGACCTTGGCACCATCGAGGGTGATGGATTTCACGCCTTTCTGTGCACCGTTGGGGTGGATGGTGATGGTGTATTCTGCCTCGCGGAACTTACGCTGGACGGTGTAGTCGGTGGCTGTCTCTGGCAGACAGGGATCGATACGGATGCCGTCGTAGTCGGGCTTGATGCCGAGGATGAACTCCGAGACGGTATACCACATCCAGGCAGCGGTACCCGTGAGCCACGAGTTCTTACCCTCGCCGGGCTTGTAGGCATCCTTTCCCGCCACCATCTGACAGTTCACGTAGGGTTCCACCTTATGCAATGTCTGGTATTTCTCCTCGACGTACGAAGGCAATATCTTGGCATAATGGCTCCAGGCATCGTTGCCTCGGCCTGCGATACACTCACCGATGATGACCCAGGGATTATTGTGGCAGAAGATACCTGCGTTCTCCTTGTAGCCCTCAGGGTAGGAGGAAATTTCACCATATTCATAGATGTACTTGGTGAAAGCTGGGTTGTTGAGCACCATACCATGTTCGCATTCGAGGTACTTTTTGCAGGAGTCGAGGCTCTTGGCCACTAAGCCGTCCTCGGCACCAATCTCTGCCATCGTACACCAGCCCTGCGACTCGATGAATATCTTGCCTTCCTCGCACTCGTTGGAGCCGATCTTGCGTCCATAGAAATCGTAGGCGCGGAGATACCATTCGCCATCCCAGCCATGTTTCTTCACAGCCTCAATCATGGCATCGACAGCAGCCTGCATACGTGCAGCCTCGTCGTTCTTACCAATCTTCTTGCAGAGGGCGACGTAGTCCTTACCTGTGACGACAAAGAGACCTGCAATCATCAGACTCTCTGCCTTGGTGCCTTCGCTGACATTCTCAGTGGTCTGGAAACTCTCGTTAGGATCCCAAGAGAAGCAGTTCAGGTTGAGGCAGTCGTTCCAGTCGGCACGACCAATCAATGGCAACATGTGGGGACCCAGGTTCTTGATGACATGATCCATCGAGATCTTCAAGTGTTCGAAGAGAGTCACCTCAGAACCAGGCTGGTTGTCGAAGGGTACCATCTCGTCGAGAATGGAGAAGTCGCCTGTCTCCTTGATATATGCTACGGTACCGAAGATAAGCCAACAGGGGTCGTCGTTGAAACCACCACCAATGTCATTGTTGCCGCGTTTGGTGAGAGGCTGGTACTGGTGGTAGCAACCACCATCGGGGAACTGTGTGGAGGCGATGTCAATGATGCGCTGACGGGCACGTGGGGGTATCTGATGTACGAAGCCCACAAGGTCCTGATTGGAGTCGCGGAAGCCCATACCACGACCCACGCCACTCTCGAAGAACGAGGCTGAGCGCGAGAAGTTAAATGTCACCATACACTGGTACTGGTTCCAGATGTTCACCATACGGTCCAGTTTGTCGTTGCCAGTCTTCACCTTATATATATTAAGGAGGGCATCCCAGTAGGTGCAGAGTTCAGCGAAGGCCTTATCCACCTTGGCTGTGGTGTCGAGTTCAGCAATGAGGGCATGGGCTTTGTCCTTATTGATGACCTGAGGCTTTTCGAACTTTTTGTCCTGTTCATTCTCGATATAACCGAGGAGGAACACAAAGTCCTTGCTTTCGCCTGGCTGCAGCGTCACCTCGATATAATGCGAGGCAATGGGACTCCAACCGTGTGCGTGGCTGTTGCGAGGTTTCCCCTCCATCACGGCATCAGGGTTGGCAAACTCATTGTAGAGTCCCACGAAGGTCTCGCGATCAGTGTCGAAGCCCTGGATGGGGACATTCACGTGATAAAAAGCGTAGTGGTTGCGACGCTCACGATATTCCGTCTTGTGATAGATGGTAGAGCCCTCTATCTCTACCTCACCCGTCGAGAAGTTACGCTGGAAATTCTCCATATCGGTGGCTGCATTCCACAGGCACCACTCCTCGAAGGAGAAGAGTTTCAGACTCTTGGTCTCATTGCTCTGGTTGGTCAGCGTCAGTTTCTGTACCTCGGCCCACTTTTTCAGGGGTACGAAGAAGAGCACAGAGGCTTCCACGCCGTTCTTGCGACCTGTGATACGGGTGTAACTCATACCGTGACGGCACTCGTAGAAGTCGAGTGGGGTCTTACAAGGCTTCCAACCCGGGTTCCAGACAGTGTCGCCATCCTTGATATAAAAATACCGTCCACCATTGTCCATCGGTACGTTGTTGTAGCGATAGCGGGTGATACGGCGGAATTTGGCATCCTTGTAGAAGGAGTAGCCCCCTGCGGTGTTACTGATGAGTGAGAAAAAATCCTCGTTGCCTAAGTAGTTTATCCAGGGCCAAGGGGTCTGCGGGTCTGTGATGACATACTCGCGGTGCTGGTCGTCGAAATGACCGTAACGTTTTTGTTGTTCCATAAATAATTGATTGTTTTAATATATATGTAATCTTGTTTGCAAAGTTACGAACATATTCTGAAACCACCAAAGAAAACCTCAAAAGATTCAGACCTTTTTTCGCTAAAACAAAAATAGTATCATGTTTTGGCAAAATAGACGGATTTACTGATGGCTTGCGCAACAGTGAAAGCAGTGGTCCAGGCGGCTTGAAAATTGAAGCCGCCGGTGATGCCATCGATGTCGAGGACTTCTCCTGCGAAATAGAGGTGAGGGATATCTTTACTCTCTAACGTATTGGGATCTACGGCAGAGAGACAGACTCCTCCGCAGGTGACAAACTCGTCTTTGAAGGCTGCACGTCCTGCTATCAGGTAAGGGTCGTTGCAGAGGATGTTGACAAGTCTGTTGTGTTCTTTTTTATTAAGATTTTGCCAACGGTTTTGGGCACGCTGGCCTAAGGCCTTTTCGATGAGGTACCCCCACAAACGACTGGGCAGGTCGAAAGGGCGTACGTTGGCAAGGAGTTTCTGTGGGTAAGCGTTCGTGATGCGATGGAGTTCTTCGAAAATCTCAGGGTCTTTGTGTGAGGTCCAGTTGATGGCGAGCGGCATTTGGTAATGGTGCTCATGCAGTTCCCTGGCGGCATAACTGGAGAGTTTTAAGATGGCAGGACCACTCATGCCCCAGTGGGTGATGAGCAGGGGACCGGAAGCACGGGAACTGGTGCCAGGAATCTGGGCAGTGACCTCATTGACGACAGTACCCATCAAGGCGCATAACGACTCATCCTCAATGGAGAAGGTGAAGAGTGATGGTACGGGGGGAGCGACTGGGACAATACCATGATTTTGTTTGGAATGAAACAACTCCTCCCCATGGCTCCTGATACCTCCTGTGGTGATGGCGATGAAATCGTAATCGACGAGATCGTCGAGTGAGATAATCTTACAATCCGTATGGATGAGGATGCCATAACGACGGGCTTCGGCAAGGAAAAGGTTGATGATAGTGTGAGAATCCTGCGAGACGGAGAAAACACACTCATCGTCCTGTGTAACCAAGGGAACGCCATGACGCTCAAACCACGCATACGCATCGCGAAAGTCAAAGTGTTTGAAGAGTCGTTTCATCAGACGATGCCCTCGAGGATAGACTTGAGAGAGGTCGCGTACAGAGGCGAAGGAGTTGGTGCAGTTACACCGTCCACCACCTGAGACCTCCACTTTCGCCAAGACCTTCTTGGATTTCTCGAAGATGGTCACCTCCATCTCAGGACAGAGTTCCTTCAAGTTGATGGCAAGGAAGAATCCTGCGGCACCGCCGCCAACCACCGCTGTCTTCATCGTTCAATGAGGATCCTGGCATCAACGGCAACGACGTTGTTCTCATCAGCCAGCAAGGGATTGATATCCATCTCCTTAATCTCCGTAGCGAAACGGAGCAGGGTGGAGAGTCGTACGATGATCTCGGCATATTTCTCTTCGTTGATGCCTTTCTGTCCGCGTGTACCTTTTAATATCTTATAGCCGCGCAGCGAGTGGATCATCGAATAGGTCTCGGCATAACTCAGAGGTGCCAGACCTGAAGAGACATCCTTCAATACCTCAACGAATATACCTCCCAGTCCGCAGAGTACCACGTGTCCGAAGCGTTCCTCATATTTGGCACCAATGAACAACTCGCTGCCTTTGAGCATCTTCTGTACCATCACACCAGTGGCATCGTGAATCTGCATCATCCGCTCAAACTCCAGGGCGAGGTGTTCTGCCGTACGGATGTTCAAGGCCACACCACCCACATCACTCTTGTGGACAGGGCCTACCACTTTCGCCACCACGGGGAAGCCTACTTTTTCGGCAAAGGCCGTCAGTTCCTCCTTCGAGGTGCTGACCATCTCAGGAACGAGAGGGATGCCGGCACAGGATAGCAGTTCACGTACGGCATCAGGAGCCAGGTAACCGCTTGTGATGCCCTCGAATTTCAGACGACGCGTTTCGCGGTAGATGATATCCCTGATTCTTGGGACATCGACACCATAGAGTTCCAGTTCCTGCGGAGCCGGTTGTGGAGTTCGCATAATCTGACTCAGAGCCGTAGCCAGCGTCACCTCGTCGCTGAAGTTCACATGCCCTTTGGCAAGGAACTCCGCCACCTCTGCGCCTGCAGTATGCAGACTGGGCAGGACGGGGAATATGGGCTTCTTACACTCGCGGATTTTCTGGTCGAGGACACCGTAGGCCTCGTAGAGTTGTGTGAGGCCAGGGGTGCCGTAGATAACGGCGATGGCATCGATATCGTCGAACTTCTGTTCGCAATAGTCGATGATTGTGCCTAACTGCTCTGCCGTGCCTGTGGCGAGGAAGTCGATGGGGTTCGCCACCGACGAGCCAGGGAAGAGTTTTGTTTTCAGTTCATCGGCAATGGGACCTTCGATATGAGGCACGCTGAGTCCGCCTTTCGAGAGGGCATCCGTCAGCATCACCCCAGGGCCTCCGGCATGGGTGACGATGGCGAAGTTCTTGCCATTGAGTGGGGGCAGGGTGAAGATACAGCCTACGGTGGTCAGTTCCTCTCGGGAGAAACAGCGTACGATGCCAGCCTTACGGAACAAGGCCTCGACAGCGGAGTCTGAGGAGGCGATGGCACCCGTATGCGACGATGCCGCACGGGAACCGCTTTCGGAAGATCCCGCCTTGATGGCGGCAATGCGACAGCCCTTCTTGATGAGGTTACTGGCATGGTAGAGCAACTTGTCTGGGTTGCTGATATTCTCGATATAGAGCAGTTTCACCTTCGAATCGGTATCGGGGTTGAAGTGCTCATCCATATACTGCAGTACATCCTCGATGCCGATCTGCTTGCCGTTGCCGATGCTCCACACACTATTGAACCGCAGTCCTTTGATGACGGCACTCTCCAAGATAAATACCGCTGTGGCACCAGAGCCGCTGATGAAGTCGGCCCCACTGGGATGCAGATTGGGAATGGGAAGTGTAAAGACGCTGTGGTGGTTGCGGTTCAGCAGTCCGATGCAGTTAGGGCCAATCAGGGCGGCCCCGTACTGTTCGCAGGTGTCGAGGATGCGCTGTTCGAGTTCGGCACCTGCCTTCGTCTCCTCGCCAAAGCCGGCGGAGATGATGATGAAGGCACGTGTCTGCTTCTCCTTCGCCAACAGTTCCACATAGTCTGGACAGAATTTCGCTGCCACCACGAGGATAGCCAGTTCTGTGGGAGGCAGTTCCTTGGCATCATGGAACGCCTTGATGCCCTGCACCTCCTCTTCCTTGGGATTCACGATACGTAACTCGCCGGCATAGCCGCCACTAATCAGGTTTCGCACGATAGAGCCACCAGGCTTGTGCACGTTGTTAGAGCCGCCGATAACGACGATGCTCTGGGGGTTTAGTAGTTCTTGGTTAATCATAAGTGTTGCAATTTGGTGCAAAGATAGTGCAAAATTTCGATTAAGCGAAAAAATGAGAAGTATTTTTCATTTTTGAGCATGAGAAATTTATCTGAATTGAGCAAAACACAAAACGAACGCCTCTGTGACGATAAAGAAGTACGTACAATTCCAGACAGACCATTTTGGAATTTCAATTATATGCCCCAGATTCAGGACAGACTTCTGCCCCCCGGGCATAAACATGCCTCAGATTTCAGGCAGATTTCTACCCCCGGGCATAAACATGCCTCAGATTTCAGGCAGATTTCTACCTCCCGGGCATAAACATGCCTCAGATTTCAGGCAGACTTTTGCCCCCGTGCATAAATGTGCCTCAGATTTCAGGCAGACTTATACCCCCCGTGCATAAACATGCCTCAGATTTCAGGCAGACTTATACCCCCCGTGCATAAACATGCCCCAGGTTTCAGGCAGATTTTTGCACCCCAGAAGCGATATTTGTGAGATTTCAGACCGACTTTTCCACTTCTGGAGCATAATGACACGAAACTCACTCATACCATCGGAAAGCAAAAACGGCATATTCCAAATCCCAGTCCTATTATCTCATCTCCAAAATGACCTCTCGTAATTATCAGTCTCTTCACCCTCATTTCATTTTAACCATCGGTTTAATCATCGACTCGATGAAGATTTTTGTTTTCTCTTAGACCTTAATAGCCTACCTTTTTGAATAAAAAAAACAGTAAATAGTTTGCAATTATCAAAATAATCACTATCTTTGCACCCAAATGGATGAATTACAAAACAAAGGCCAAGTAACAATACATATCGACGGGAAGTACGGTGGTGAGCCTCTTACTCCAGAAAACTACGATATCACTCTGATGCAAAATGTATTGGAGTATGCTATTGCATTGCTTGACCTTGACAGAAGAAAAGAAAGGCCGATTACAACCTATCACATTGAAAATGGTTCTGTCAGCAATGTCTTTACGACCAGCAAGCAAAAAGCCGTTGAGTTTGCATCTGTTCTTGCTTTAGTTGCAAGCACATCATCCATTGACCAATTAGATGCAAAGACTGCTATTGCTTTTGAAGGCTTGCAGAAATTCGCCATTCAAAACAACTTCAAGGTTGATGTTTCTACATCAGAATCGAAAGAGCATATTGTCCATATCACCCCTACCTCTTATTTTAAGCGGACGGAAAATCTCTGGGCGGATGCCGAGGTTTACTATTATGGTACGCTTGTAGATGCAGGTGGAAAGAACAAATCAAACATCCACCTTGATACGAAAGATGGTCTTATCATGATTGATGCCGACAAGGAAATCCTTGCCAGTATCGAAGGAAATCCTTTGTATCGTAAGTTTGGTGTACGGGCTACGGCAAAACAGAACATCATCAATGGAGATATTGACCGTAGTTCATTGAAACTTATAGAAATGATGGAATTTGAACCCAAGTTTGATATGGCATACTTGGAAAGAAAGATAGAAGCATCTACCCCCGTTTGGTCAGGAATAGATGCCGATGAGTTCTTGCATGAAATCAGGGAGGGAAGTTATGTCGAACAATAAGATAGTTTTTTGTGATACAGGCTTTGTTATCCGCCTGTTAGACAGGACCAGCGATCTACATGAAAATGCACTAGGCTACTTCCGCTATTTCCTTGAAAACGATTATCTCATTCGTATGAGCACTATTGCTGTGGCAGAGTTTTGTGTGAAAGACAAGATAGAGCATCTTCCTTTGCAACAAATTCTACTTTCACCATTCAATGCCCATCATGCCAGCAAAACAGGTGAATGTGCCCGAATTCTATATAATGCTAAGGCCAAAGGTGTTATCGAAGTAGATGCCCGCATCCTCATACAGAACGATGTCAAGTTACTTGTTCAGGCAGAATATGAATCTGCCGACTTTTATCTCACTTCCGACAGTCGCAGCAAACGAATGTATGATATTCTGAAGGAAGAAGGCAAACTATCCTTTGACTTTACAGACATACATACGCCCTTCTCTGCAAAGTTCGGGATTATTGACTTTTGAATCTTTTCTTTTTTATATAGTAAAAGTTTGTAACAGATGACCAAATTTTGGAACACCATTATTACAATTCTAACATTTTATGCGGCTGTAATTACAACAATTCTTTTATGTATAGGATGTCCACGTAATATCAATCAAGAACTGGGCTTTGACTATATTGGAGCAATTGTTGGGATTTTGGCACTTATGGTTGCTCTACTATTAGGGTGGCAAATCGCTAACTTTTTTATGTCAAACGATTATATTAAAGAAATGATTGATGAGAAAGTTGGTGAATTAGCGAATGATTATATAAATGTTCTGGAAACACGAACAAGGGCAGAAAAACATCTTGATTATATTGTTGTTGATTATGATGAGCCTGCAATTATCGAAGATTGTCTATCGGCAATAGAAAAAACAAATACTTTTATGGATAATAGATTAAAGAAATATGCTATAGATGATACTTTGCGGACATTACAAGGTATTCTGAACCAGAATGACAAAGACAATCCATACAAAATACTTAAAGGTAAAAAGAACTTGTATCGTTTTATTTTGAAAGACATTCAGCATCCATATATTGAGAGTCTATTGCAAATAATTAATGAAGCGGAAGAAGTGTAACCCTAATATTTGTGGCAGGGCGAAAGCCGTGTACCGACAAGGTCGGCGGCCTTTTTTGTGTTTTTCTTGGGCTATCATAGGGAACCATCCCACCGTTACATGTGTTCTGTTATCGGCTTGAACATCGACCCGATGAAGGCGATTTCTTCATCTATCAGGCTGCACTTGGTGTCTCACGAGATGTCAGTATCTTTTTGCGCACCTTCCTCCGGCTCCTCCACTTGCTGAAGAACATCCTTGCTTAGCTTCACTTCCACCTCGCGAGAGTTCTCTATGATGCTGTAAAGCTTTTCAAGTTTCGTTCATATAACTTATTCCTTATTTATCTGCTGATTATCAATCGCTTCTATTATTTCAACTTGGATGCTTATCTTTAAGGATTTCGCAATTCTAACCAACATTTTCATTTTATCACCTGTTGACAAATGTGTACACACAAATCCATATTTACCAAGAGAATTCATCTGTTTTCTATTGTCTTTTTCTTGAACAATTAGAGGTAATTTGTCAACTGTGAAATTGGTCAACTCTGCTATTTTATTAGGCCCTATTTTCTTTATAGCATTAACAAAAACTTCTGTTGCTTTTTCGCCTTCAATTACCTTGTTGTTTATAACAACATGAAGGGCCTTTGCTGGTGATTTTTTCTTCTTTAATTCTTTTTCCATATTGCTTATTTTTCAATTACTAATCTTTCTTCAATTGTCAAATTGTATAGCTGATAAACGATATCATCGATTTTCGATTCCTCATTTTGAGTGTCAGCGTAATTATCTGAGTTCTTCTTTTCCATGATACTTTTCACTAAATCTCTCAACTTTATTTGATTGTCCTTACTGATGTTTGGTATTGGCAAATTATCTATTTCATAACCATTTACATTACTGTTCGTACTAAAACATCTGAAAAACCAATTAATAAGTTTCGAATTGAGTAATCCTAGTAGAGCATAGATATCTATATTGTTAGGCGCAAATATATAATTGCATGAGTTTGCCAAATAATATCCTTGTGGTACTACAGACATGACGATGCGAATTTTGTCATTTGCTCCTGTCATTCCTTGCATAGCAATTCGTGCATGATTATGATGTCGTGCTTTGTCTGATGTTCCAAATTCTTTCATATATCTCTTTTCATCAAGATACTCAATTTCTCCCTGGCTCATTTGTAGGGTATAAAAATACCTTTGAATAGCTGCACCTTTTAATATCTTTGGATTAGTGATATCTGTCGTAAAATACTTTTTGTGAAATGTCATATTAAGCTCACCTTCATAGCATTTCAAACTTATCTCCTTATGATTAATCACTTTGATAACTATAGGAGTAAATTCTGATTTCAATCTTGGAATGGCATATTCTAATGCATCCATAGATTTAATTTCGTCAAGGTTATATTGGGTTTCAAGTCCTGTTGTTTTATTCTTATCATCCCAAATATAAACTCTAAAATAGTCGTTTCCTTTGCGTTTACGTACAATTGGAATACAAACGCTCATTTTCACACTCTCGAAAACACGTTTTTTCTTACTATCACGCTCAGGATAAGAATCTATTGAAATAAACTGATTCTGTTCAAGAATATGCTTTCTTAAATTGGTTGCCTGTCTATCTGCCAACAATGAGTTTTGGCAAATCACACACATGACTCCATCTTTCTTGCATAATATACTAAGTGCATTAGCAATAAATAGTTTATATGCATTCAATTTCCCCCCAAATGCAATTTTGTATTCATTGATACCTCTTAACTCTTTTATCTCCCCAACATGGTTTTCTTGATAAACAAAATAAGGAGGATTGCCAATAACTATATCAAAACCACCTTGCGTAAAAACGTCATTAAACCATGTATGCCACAGGAAGAATTGGTTATTGCCCTCCAAATTTATATCATTAAAATCGCCTCCAATATGTTGTTCGTGCAATTGTTGTTTAACATTTTCAATAATTTGACTCTTTAGTTCAAGTTTTTCGTTATGATTTGTACAATCATAGTATTGAGCTATCTTTATTCTAAGTTCGCGACGGAGAACATCAAGCATGTTTTCAAAGAGAGAAAGCGACTCGTTCTCGTTCCATTTAGCATCAGTCATTGTTGAGAGGTCAACACCCTTATACTGCTCTAACAACGAATTACCTTGCATGATTTTGAAGTCGAGGTTAGGTAATGCCTGTGGCGTTTCTTCATCCACAATGAGGGAGAGCCAGAAGCGGAGGCGGGCGATGTCAACAGCACCACGTTCGATGTCAACACCATAGATGTTCTGTTGTATGATGTGCTTTTTGATTTCTGCGGCTTGGTGCTGACTAATACCTTCAAGGGCTGTGCGGCAAAGGAAGAGTTCCTTTAGCAGACCCATGGGAAATGCACCTGAACCAATGGCTGGGTCGCAGATTTTGACATCTTTCAGTTTCTGGTCTGTATCTGCCGGTAACTTGTCATTCTTTTCGTGATTAGTCGCAAACTGACGGATTGCTTCTTTCGTAGGTTCATCCTCAACGTCTGTCTGGAGATAAGCAATAAGACTTTCGCGGCACATATAGGTCACAATCTCCTTAGGCGTATAGAAGGCTCCTTTGTCCTTGTTGTCTTCCAGCAAGTTCTCGAAGATGCGACCCAACATTTCTGGGTCAACGCCAACCTCTGCATCGTCTGGATCGTTTTCGTCGATGGTGAAGTTATAGCTGCTGAAGAAGTCGAGCATCTGCTGCATGTATTTGGCAGGTAAGGGAAAGTTTGTCTCATCCGAGGCATCACGCTCGAAGAGTCCACCATTAAGATACGGTGTGCGGTATTGTGGAAGTTTCCTTTCATCCTCGCTATTGAGGTCGTTGAATAGTGCCTCTAAGACATTATCAATAAAATGGTCTTTATCATTACATTGGGCGAAGAGGTTTTGTATGAACTCAGAATCGCCAGTACCCCAAGGCTCACCTGCACGAACGCCTAACCAACCTTTCTTCTGTAGGAACTGTAGGAATACAAGCCGTCCCATCAACTTCTTCACGTAGTCGCGCACGGCTTTCTCAGGATTTGCAAAAGTGGCAAACTCCTGCATGATGTATTCACATGGGGCGTTCTTCACCTGCTCTTCCCACTTGTTGTTCACCTTCACCATCCGCTTGCCCGTGATGAACTGAATAATGTCCTCGTAGTTCTTCTTGTATTCATCAAAGAACATATCGCTGACTGCATCCACAGAGAATGCTTTCGTCAGGTCTTTCAGCTTCTGTGAACTATTTTTCAGCTTCTCGAACTGCTGAATAGCCGTGCGGCTGCGATGGCCCTCACCAAGAAGATAGGTGAAGCGTTTGGCATCCGTCGATTCCTTCTGATATGTTCCATCATCGGCAAACGTCCAAGCCTCGCTGACATACGAGAAACGCAACACACTTTCGTTCTTTCGATAGCAGAACATAAAGGCTCCTGCATTGCCGTTGCTGCGCCATGTTGTAAGCAACATATCACGGATGCCTCTGCGGTTGCGCTCGATGTCAACGCTATCAGACAATTCTACTTCATAGACACTTATGGTCTGCTCGTCACTTAGTGTAATGGTGCCAAGCCATAATGCCTGTTTGGCAAACTGACTGTTAGCAGGAACCGCTGATGGCGTGTTCCAAAACTTAATCCTACTGCCAAATATATCATGTAACAGGGTTTGCCAGTTCTGGCGATTGTATCTTGATTCGATAATAGGTCTGTAATCCATAGGGCTTAGTTATTTTGAAATGATTCTGACAATATAATTGTTGCAGCAGATTCCTCTTCTGCATGCTGGCTTTCGCGATAATAGGTGTTATATTTGTTGGCCATATCGAGCACCTGCTTTAGAGCATCTTCAAATGTCAGTTTGGCCTTACTGCCTCCCTGACGCTGCAGGTCTTTCTGAATACGCTGCAATCGTTTGGCGATATAGGTGATGGTGCCTCGCTCTGCCAATTCTTTCAACTGAATAATCTTCAGGCGTGTGTCGCCATCATCAATATGGGGCAGCATACCATTTAGCAAACTGACAGCCGTCGTTACCTGAGCACCAAGATTGCTGCGCTGATTCTGATTGGATTCTTCCTCATGCAGTTCCTGCTCCTTGGTCTTATTGAACTCTTTAAGTGCTTTCTCAACGTGCTCATGATGTTGTGAGATACGTGGCACAGCCTTTTCTTCAGGTGCTGCCTTGAAGTAGTTCAACGCATCGAGCACAGACAATTCACGTGTCTGCTGGTCATTCACCAGATAGAACAACTTGCGGAAGTTCGTCTTGAGAAATACCAAAGAGTCGCCCGACAGCGTAACGCCATCCAATTCACGAGGTTCGCGACCTGTACGACTTCTCAATGATAGTCTTTCTATACGCTTATACTCTTTGCGGTTCTGCTTATAGAGGGCTCGTAATTCCTCATAGAAAGGCAGTTCCAGATTGCGGTCTTCCTGTTCGCGCTTGATGCTCTCTTTGAAGAGTTTGTCAAGGTCGCGATCTATGATTTCCTCTGTAGAGTAGATTTGATTATCCTCACCAAACGTAGTATGGAAGGTCTGAATCTTACTCAGCGCTATCTGGTTGAGTTTGATTTCCTTGTTCCCTTGTCGAGAGGGGTAGAACACATAGTTATAGATGATGCCGGCAGCAGAGCCGATACGGTTTACACGACCTATGCGCTGCATCAGTCGAGTAGCATTCCAAGGCGTATCGTAATTGACGATGATATTCGAGCGATGCAGGTTCACGCCCTCTGCCAACACGTCTGTTGTGAGGATGATGTTATAGTCATTCTTCTTCTGTTTCCAGTTAGCATCGAAATTCTCGCGGATGGTCTTGAATAACTGACTGCGATTCTGCGAGGAAATCACCAGTACATCAGGACGATTAATACGACGCTGCAAGTATTCCACAGTATCAACAGACTCAGAGAATACCACTATCTTTCCTTCTGGGTTACGTTCTTTCCTGAAGAGTTCGTGCTTTAGCAGATCATCGAACTTGGCAAACTTCGAATCGTCATCGTCATCGATGTATTCCCATTCCAGCCACATGTCATCGAGCAGTTTTTGGTCTGCACGCAGTTGGTCGATGTATTCTTCATCAAAATGTTCACGTTTGAAGGAGGCATTCTTAGGATTCACCTCAGCCTTCTCGTTCATTTTCTGTTCTATCTCTTCCTCGCTGTAGCCAGCCTCTATCAGCGCATTGATATCCAAGTCTGGGGCAATGAATATCTTGTCATTCTCCCACATGTCTATCATATTTTCATTGGCCTGGCGGAAAGCCTTCAATGATTTGGTAAAAGCATAAAAGCTGCTTTCCAGACGCTTTACCAGTCCGTTCTTGCGGATGCCAGCCAAACTACGGCTGATAACCTCTGCATTGTCATACAAGCCAGGAGCAGCATCAGGTTTCAGATAGGCAATGGCCTGATAGCGTGCATAGGTCAATTCTTTGTCGAGGATATGCATCGCCTTCTCAAAAAGGTTTGCCAAGTGGTCATTCATCTCATAGTCTTTCTTGATGGGCTTATCCACTTTGGGGAATCCGTTCACATCTTTATTATAGCGAGCGATACTCTCAATGTCTGTTCTCGTTCTGCGAACGGTCAGTGGCTTGATGACCCTGTCGCGAACCTTCTCTGCCAGTTTCTTAAACTCCTTCAAGTCGAAATTCTCTTGTTTGCGGAACTTACGAAACTCAACTACCAATGGCGAGAAGAATGACGTTAGGTTAGGCACGCCATCAATCGTACAATGGCGTGGGTCTTGGAACATCAGTATCTGGTAGTAGATGTCAGCAGGCGTATTGTTCATTGGCGTTGCTGAAATCAGCATCACTTTCTTCTTATAGCCAGGAATATAGCCCGTCTCTACGCGAGGCATCTTACAGATTTCTTGTAACTGATTGAAAGCACCTGTAGTGTGATTGCGGAACTTATGTGCCTCATCGACCAACACCAAGTCATATTCATCTGCATTCCAAATGTCATAGTTGGTTTCATCCAGCACCTTGCTTAGACTACCATTGCTCACAAAACGGGCATATTTCTCCAGTCCGAAGTCGTGAAAGGTGGTCTTCCAGTTCTGTTCTACGGCTGGTGGGTAAACCACAAGTATTTTCGTATGTTCTGGGCCATTCTCAATCAGGAACTTCTTGGCTATCATCGTGGCGATGACGGTCTTTCCAAGACCCACCACATCTGCCAGGAAGAAACCGTCGTAGCGTATTAACTTCTGATAGCCTTCAATAACGGCATCTGCCTGATAGTCGAACTTGGTATAACCTTCAGGCATGTCGAAAGGATCGTCTTGGTCGATAGCCAGCACGCGGTCGCTGAAGTATTCCATCAGCATCTTGATGTATAATTCGTAGGGGGTTACGTCGCCTTTTAGATAGGTCTTGTCGAGCGTGGCCTGATAATCCTCTGCATTGATAGGCACATTTTTGGCTTCCTCCCAAAGCAGTTCAAATTCGTTCTTGGCAAACTGCACATCGTCATAACGCTCCAGTTTGACATTAAACTCATATTGTTTCTCTTCGCCGATGCCCAGACCGTTGCCGCTCAGGTTGCTGCTACCTGTGATGGCGGCACCAAAGCAATGTTTGTTGTAATTGTCAGGATAGAGAATGTATATCTTGGCATGAATCTTCTTCGAGGGGTGTGCGCGTAGTTCCATTTTACCATCAATGAGGTCTTTCATCATCTGGAGCATACCATCCTCCACTTTTTTAGTGTAATGAGAATGCTCAATGTCTTCTTTCAGCAGACGTAGGCATTCTTCCTTTACTTCTTCCTCAGCACCAAAGAACAATTCGCCTTTCTGATTGGCTTTGGCAATATACTTATCCACATCGATGCCTATCAGAATTCGCACTTTGTTGATGCCATCGAGGAAAGGACGCAAGGAAAAATAGCCTGATGCTCGAAGAAAGCCCACAACGGCATCAAGGTTCTTCACTTGAGGGTTATTTTCAAGAATGCCCTCAAACTCATTCATCAATGTGTTCCCATCCCTGTTAGTGAAGAAATGGGAGGAAATAGGTATGTCTGCCATATCTACGCTATAGTTTAGGAGCGAAAGGACTATCTGTTCGGATGATAATGGGTCTATGCAATTAGACCTTTGGACATGAAAGAAGCGTGAACCGCCCTTACCATCGTCCAAAGGTCCTAGCAAAACCCATTTATACCAGATAAGTCGTCCACGCTATCGCGCAGACGTTAGTCTTATTAGGTGGTATAAATGTCTGTTGAAGTTGCTAGGTTCTTGGACAATACCGAATATAGCACTAACGCTATAATAATTCCACAATGTCGCACCGGCCCTCCTCTGAGGTCTATTGCCGATGTTCGTTTGCAAAGATACGAAGTTTTTTTTGATACTCAAAAGAAATCTGATGAAAAATAATAGATAATCTTGAAAAAACAACCTTATTGCAATGTTTTCACTTTTTTCTGCGTATATATAGATAAAGACCGAATTGATGATGAGCAAAACCGAAGTCAGTCTGATAGAGGGCTTGCTGAACAGACGATTTACATTTCAGTACAATATATGAGAAAGAGAATAAGTTTTCTTCGAATGAAATTCAAAGATAATATAATATTTCATAATTTCCAAATGATATTCGAAGAAAAAACGCTACCTTTGCATAGTTGAATCAAAAACATCTGGGTGATGAAGAAGTTTTTAGTCCTATTAATTTCGTTAGTTATGCCGTTTGCATTATTTGGCCAGACATACAGTGCCCTTTGGAAGAAAGTGGAGGAGGCGGGCGAGAAAGACCTGCCCAAGACCCAGTATGAGGTGTTGCAGCAGATTGTGAAGAAGGCGACGAAAGAGAAAGCCTACGGACAGTTGCTGAAGGCAGAACTCGCCAGTGCCCAGGCGATGGCATCCATCGCCCCTGACTCACTGAGACCTGCGATGGAGCGTATGAGGCAGCGGTGTGAAGAGACCAATGATGTGGTGTTGAAGACTGTGTATCAGACAGCGCTATACAAGGTGAACAGTTCTAACGCCTTTGTGTTAACCAGGGACAATGTCGGAGCCGACGGGGAGGTGGTCTTCAAGAAGCCAGAACTGACAGAAGAACTCTGCCACCAACTCGCCCAGGTGAAGGATAACACCTACGAGCCCTTCGTGATTGAGGGGTCTGACAGTAAGATATTCAACCATGATATGCTCATTGTCGTGGGTCAGGAACTGGATGAATGGGAACCCCTGTATCATTATTATGAGAAAAACGGTAACGGCGCAGCAGCCTGTATCACGGCAGCAAAGGCGTACCAGTGGGATGCGGGGGAGACCGACAAACTGGACTCGCTGATGGAGGTCTATGGCAATCTGCCTGAGGCAGGAGAACTGGCTCTCGTACGTTACCGTCTCACCCAGGGGAAGATGACGGCAGAAGAGAAGGTACGTTATATCGACAATGCCCTGAAACGCTGGGGCAGTTGGAAACGGATGAACACATTCCGTAATACGAAGACCGAACTCATCAATCCGCAGTATCGTGTGGCTTACGAATTGCAGGTAAACCAACCGATGCAGGAAATGGAAATCAAGTTGGAAGAATTGCGTAACATCTCTTCACTGTCTCTGAAAGTATATCGTGTGAAAGCCGATGGTGACATTGATATCCGTCCGAGTAATGAAGCGGGCTACAAGAAAATCAAACCCCTGTTGAGTGAGACTCCCATCAAGGTGGAACATGTCTATACAGGCAAGCAACCTTACGAAATCTTCAAGGACTCCCTGACCCTCGAGGGCCTGCCCGTGGGTGTCTATATGCTGGAGTTCTCCACCAGTCCCTCGACAGAAATCATCCGCCAACTCTATTTCGTGACGGATGTCTATACCTTGGCAGAGAGTCAGCCTGATAATGTGACCCGTTATGTGGTGGTCAGTGCCACAACAGGCCAGCCCATCGCCAATGCCTACCTGCGTATCCAGGAGTATAAATCCTATAATAAATATGATGTCTCGAATGTAAGGACGGATGCCAACGGTGAGTATCTGTATAAGAGCAAGAACAACGGGCGTTGCGAGGTCTTTGCCTATACCGACAAAGACAAGGCTTGTCCGGAGTTGGGCACTGCCAACCGTTACAGGTATTACCAGGACAACAATAATCCAGAACGTACGGAGATCTTTACCGACAGAGCCATCTACCGACCCGGACAGACGGTACACGCAGCAGTGATGGTCTATAAGACAATAGAAGGCTACAAGCATTCCGCCGTTGTAGGCAAACAGGTGACGATTACCCTGCGTGATGCCAATAGGAAAGAGGTGAAGAAGGAGTCTGTCTGGACCGATGCCTATGGCATGTGTGCCGTCGATTTCACGTTGCCTTCCTCGGGATTGACGGGACAGTTCAGCATCTATGCGAATGGCCAACAGTACTATTTCGGTGTGGAGGAGTACAAGCGTCCCACCTTCCAAGTGGAGTTTGAGGATGTCAAGCAGCACTACGAGGCTGGCGATACGGTAGAGGTTCGTGGCAAGGCCCTGACATACGCAGGTGTCCCCGTTCAGGGAGCCGAGGTGGAATACAGGGTGGTGCGCAGGATGGCCTTCTGGTGGTGGTCTTTCTATCGCTACTATGATATGGGCGTTCTTGGCATAGGCAATAACAGCGAAGAGGTGTACAGCGGTGAGGCTGTGACGGAGGCAGACGGTACCTTCCTCGTGAAGATGCCGATGGTTATCCCAGAGAGTGAGCATCCGTTGTTCTTTAACTTCGATGTGATGGCAGATGTGACGGATACTGCCGGAGAGAGCCATCGAGGAACATTCTCCCTGCCGTTGGGTAACCGTAAGACTGCCTTGACTGTCGATCTTGAGGAAAAGATGCTGTTGGAAGAGAATCCCACGATGACCTTCCATCTGCGTAATGCTGCAGGCAAGGATATCGATGCCAGTGTGAAATACAGGATAGATGATAATCGGAGGTGGTGGGATTGGCCGACGCAGCGGAAGATAGAATTGTCGGGGATGCACCTGAAGAGTGGCAAGCATACGGTGGAGGCAATCTGCGAGGGCGATACGCTGAAGCGCGACTTCGTGGTGTTCTCCATCGATGACAAACGCCCCGCTACAGAGACCAAGGACTGGTTCTGGCAGTCTGACGGACAGTTCCCGAACGACGGTACGCCTGTCACCGTTCAGGTGGGCTCGTCAGACAAGGATGTGCATATCGTCTATAGTATCTTTGGCAACGATAAGATCATCGAGACGGGGGCTGTGGATAAATCCAACGAACTCATCAACCGCAAGTTTATCTATAAGGAAGAATACGGTGATGGCATCACACTGAACTTTGCCTGGGTGAAGAACGGCAAGTGCTACACTCACAATGTGTCAATCACGCGTCCTATGCCTGACAATAAACTGAAACTGGAGTGGAGCACCTTCCGCGACCGTCTGACACCAGGACAGGAGGAAGAGTGGGCACTCACCGTGAAGGGGCCTGACGGCAAACCTGCTGATGCGATGCTGATGGCAACACTCTATGACAAGAGTCTGGATCAGTTGAAGAAACACCAATGGTATTTCCATCCCTATACCCACTTCACGCTGACCAGCACACAGTGGATCTACCCAGACCGTTATAAGGTGGCGTTCTCAGGTCGTCATGCCTGGTCGTGGACGACGGAGCGTGATCTCTTGCTGAGTCATTTCGACGAGAGTGTCTTCCCATTCAGGAACAACTATGCGACGCGTGGCTTCGGTGGCGGAAGAGTGGGGGGCGCTGCCGTCCTGAAAAGGGCTGTGGGAAACGGATTACCCGTCCCCGAGGCTGCTGTCCTTGATGAGGCAGTTGTTTATGAGGCCGCAGCCTATGATATGGCGTCGATGAAGAGTGCTACCACGGGTATCGACACGGGTGACGAAGAGGCTTTGCAGGGGCGCATTGCTGGAATGGATATCGTGAGTGCAACGGTTAACGAGCCGGAGCCGCAGGTGCAGATTCGAGAGAACCTCAACGAGACGGCCTTCTTCTATCCCCAACTGACGACGGATGCAGAAGGTAGGGTAACTCTGAAATTCACGTTGCCGGAGAGTCTCACCACCTGGCGTTTCATGGGTCTTGCCCATACGAAGAATATGTATTACGGACTGTTGGAAGGCGAGGCGGTAGCCAAGAAGGATGTGATGATACAGCCCAATATGCCGCGCTTCATCCGCGAGGGTGACGAGGCCACCATCACAGCACGTATCTTCAATACCGCAGATCACGACATCAGTGGTAAGGCCACCCTGCGACTCATCCATCCAGAGACCGATGCAGTGGTCTATGAACAGACCGAGCCGTTTGCACTCGCTACGGGTGCCACCACTACTGCCTCGTTCCGTATGTCCTTCGCTACGGCACCCTCCTCCCTGCTCATCTGTCAGGTGACGGCAGTAGGCGGTGGCTTCAGCGATGGCGAACAGCACTATCTGCCCCTGTTGCCAGCCACGGAACATGTCCTCGTCACCGTGCCCTTCACCCAGATAGAGCCTGGCACGAAGGCCATCGACCTGTCGCAGTTGATACCTGCTGACGGAACGAATGGTAAACTGACGATGGAATATACCAATAATCCTGCGTGGCTGATGATTCAGGCACTGCCTTATATCGGCAAACCCACTGACGATGATGTCATCTCGCAGGCCACCTCTTATTATGCCAACAGCATCGGACAGTATCTTATTGACCAGAACCCGAAGGCAAAGACCGCCTTTGAACTCTGGCAGCAGGAAACGGGTAACGAGACCTCGCTGATGAGTGCCTTGGAGAAAAACCAGGGCTTGAAGGAACTGGTTCTCAGCGAGACACCCTGGGTGATGGATGCCGATGGCGAGACAGAGCAAAAGCAGCGCCTGGCCGACTTCTTCGATACGAACACCATGCAGATGCGCCTCTCGTCTGCCCTCGACAAGATGAGAAAACTCCAACAGCCTGAAGGCAGTTGGTCGTGGTGGCCCGAGATGCCAGGCTCCTTCTATATGACGGTGGCGGTGTCTGAGATGCTGGTGCGTCTGAATGCCCTCACTGGTACGAAGCCCCAGACAACGGAGATGCTCAACGGCGCCTTTAAGTTTATGGGTCGCGAGGTGGTGGATATGGTGCAGGAGATGAAGAAATGGGAGAAGAAGGGTCATAAACCCTCATTCCCCAGTCTGAAAGCCCTGCAATGGCTCTATCTCTGTACCCTCGACGGACGCACGCTGCCGTCGGATGTGCAGGCTGCCAACGCCTATCTGATGCCACTCTTGAAGAAGGACATCAAGAACCAGAGCATCTACGAGAAGGCTCTGACAGCCATCATCCTCGCGAAGACCGATCCGAAGCGTTCTGCGGAATATGTGAAGAGCCTGAAGGAGTACACCGTCTACCGTGAGGAGATGGGACGCTACTACGACACACCACGTGCCGGCTATTCCTGGTGCGACTATAAGATTCCCACGCAGACGATGGCCATCGAGGCCTTGCAGCGCTTGACACCCCATGACCAGCAGACCATCCAGGAGATGCAGCGCTGGCTCTTGCAGTCGAAGCGTACGCAGGTCTGGGATACCCCTATCAACAGCGCGAATGCCGTCTATGCCTTCCTCAATGGCACACCGCTATTGCTGAATGCCGACAATGCCATGATTACCGTGGATGCCAAGCCTCTGGAGATGCCGAAGGCCACCGCTGCCATCGGTTATGTGAAGGCCCCGGTGCCTGTGGAGAGCAAGACCCTCACAGTGGATAAGACCTCGGAAGGCACATCGTGGGGAGCCGTCTATGCACAGTTTACACAGCCCACGAAGTCTGTTGCCGACCAGTCCTCGGGTCTGAAAGTGACCCGTGAGGTCGTGACAAACGGTAGTGCGCCTCTCTCCGTGGGCGACAGGGTCACGGTTCGCATCACCATCGAGGCAGACCGTGACTACGACTTCGTGCAGGTCATCGACAGGCGTGCTGCCTGTCTGGAACCCGTCAAGCAGGTGAGTGGCTATTACAGAGGTTCCTACTGCACGCCACGCGATTACTCCACGAACTATTACTTCGATATTTTGTCGAAGGGCAAGCACGTCATCGAGATGGAATACTATATCGACCGTCCCGGCACCTACGAGACGGGTACCTGTACCGTTCAGTGCGCCTACGCGCCAGAGTTCCACGGCACCACCCATTCACAAACCCTTAAAATCAAAGAATGAATATGAAGAAAATCCTGTTTATATTTCTCACTTTTCACTTTTCACTTCTCACTTCTCTTGCCCAGACCTTAGAGGTCGTGCAGGCGAAGGTCAACGCAGGTCGGACGGGATTCCAACAACCCATCACGGCAACCTTTGAACTCCGTAACAAAGGTCGTCGCAAACTCATCATTGAGAGCGTGAAGCCCGACTGCGGTTGCACGGCAGTGGAGTTTCCCAAGGAAGTGGGCGCTGGGGATAAGTTTACCATCAAGATGACCTACGACGCCAAGATGCTGGGACACTTCCAGAAGATGGCAGCCGTCGTCAGCAACGGTTCCCAGAAACCCGTCTATCTGACGATGCGAGGTGTCGTGGTGCCCGAGGTGCTCGACTATACCGGCAACTACCCCCTTGCGATGGGTGATATGCTGTACGACAATAATGAACTGGAGTTCGATGATGTCAATAAGGGCGACACCCCGATGCAGGAGATTCACGTGATGAACAATGGTGAAGGGCCTATGCAGCCCCACCTGATGCATCTGCCGCCATACCTCTCTGCCACCACGAAACCAGAGATTCTGGAACCCGGCAAGGGCGGTACGATCTCCGTCACCCTGAACTCCGACAAACTTCGTGACTTAGGACTGACGCAGACGTCTGTCTATCTGGCCCGTCGGTTGGGCGAGAAGGTCAGCAAGGACAGTGAGATACCTGTCTCTGTGGTGCTGCTGCCTCATCTGCAGGACTACGATGAGTTCAGCAAGGGCTTGGCTCCACAGTTGCAGATGTCTTCCACCGATATCGACTTTACCGACTTTGGCGGAAAGAAAAAGAAGACGGTAGAGTTGCAACTTTCCAATGTGGGTAAGACCACGTTGAAGATCTCCTCTATGCAACTCTTTACCACAGGACTGAAGGTCACGCTGGGCAAGCAGGAACTGGAGCCGGGACTGTCAACGACACTGAAGGTGACGGGTTATGCCGATGACCTCCAGAAACTGCGCGTCAAACCCCGTATCCTGATGATAACCAACGATCCCGATCACGCAAAGGTCGTTATAAATATTAATGTGAAGTAATATGGAGCATCCTGAGAACAGTTCAGAATATGCAGGTCTGCAAGTCAACAGTGGCGTCAAGCAGCCCCCGATCGTCAACCCCTACCTGAGGCGGAACAAACGCCGTGAACTCACGGCGGCAGAGATGGTGGAGGGCATCGTCAAAGGCGATGTCACCGTCTTGTCGCAGGCCGTGACCCTTATCGAGAGTGTCAACCCCGACCATCAGGCGAAGGCGCAGGAGGTCATCAACAAGTGTCTGCCCTATAGCGGCAACTCCGTCCGTGTAGGTATCAGCGGTGTGCCTGGTGCGGGTAAGTCCACGAGTATCGACGAGTTCGGCATCCACGTACTCAAAGAGAAGGGCGGCAAACTTGCCGTTCTCGCCATCGACCCCTCGTCGGAACGTACCAAGGGCAGTATCCTCGGCGACAAGACCCGTATGGAGAAACTGGCCCTGCATCCTGACTCCTTCATCCGTCCCAGTCCCTCGGCAGGTTCGTTGGGCGGTGTGGCGCGTAAGACCCGTGAGACCATCATCCTCTGTGAGGCAGCAGGCTTCGACAAGATATTTGTCGAGACGGTAGGTGTGGGACAGAGTGAGACGGCCTGTCACTCGATGGTGGATTTCTTTCTGCTCATCCAGGTGGCAGGCACCGGTGATGAACTCCAGGGCATCAAGCGCGGCATCATGGAGATCAGCGACGGCATCGTCATCAACAAGTGTGACGGCGATAATGTAGACCGCTGTCAGATGGCAGCCACGAACTTCCGCAATGCCCTCCATTTCTTCCCGATGCCCGACAGCGGCTGGAGTCCGAAGGTGCTCTGTTACAGCGGTTTCTATGGCACGGGTGTGAAGGAGATTTGGGACATGATCTATCAGTATTTCGACTTCGTGAAGGCCAACGGTTATTTCGACTACCGCCGCAATGAACAGTCAAAGTACTGGATGTACGAGAGCATCAACGAGCACCTGCGGCTCAACTTCTATAACAATCCTCTCATCAAGGCGCAGTTGCAGCCTGCAGAGCAGATGGTCCTCGCCGGCCAGAAGACCTCCTTCGTCGCCGCCCAAGACCTCCTCGATATGTATTTTGACTTATTAAAAAAAACTGTGTAATCTGTGGCTATGATTCAGATTGAGATTGATAGCGGCAGTGGCTTCTGTTTCGGCGTGACCACCGCCATCACCAAGGCCGAGGAAGAACTGGCTTCCCAACGTGTCTCAGGGGATAAGGAATCCCCCGATAAGCCAATCCTCTACTGTCTCGGTGATATCGTACACAATGGTATGGAGTGCGAACGCCTTCGTAAGATGGGACTCATCACCATCAACCACGATGACCTCCGCCAACTCCACGACGTGAAAGTGCTTCTGCGGGCCCACGGTGAGCCGCCGGAGACCTACGAACTGGCGCGTCGCAACAACATCGAGATCATCGATGCCACCTGCCCCGTGGTGCTCCAACTCCAGAAGCGCATCAAGCAACAATATACCTCACAACTCCCCTCCTCCTCCCCCGCTCAGATCGTAATCTTTGGCAAGAAAGGTCATGCAGAAGTGCTTGGGCTCGTGGGACAGACCAACAGCACCGCTATCGTCATCGAGAGTTTCGACGAGGTGAAGGATCTTGACTTTAACAACGACATCTACCTTTACAGCCAGACCACGAAGTCGCTCGACGAGTTCCACCGTATCATCGACTACATCTCCTCCCATATCTCCCCGGAGGCCACCTTCAAGAGTTTCGACACCATCTGCCGCTCCGTAGCCAACCGTATGCCGAATATCTCGCAGTTTGCCACCCGCCACGACCTGATTCTCTTCGTCTGCGGACGGAAAAGCAGTAATGGCAAGGTGCTTTTCAACGAGTGTCTGCGTGTCAACCCCAACACCCACCTGATAGAAGACCCGCAGGAGATACAGGCCGAGTGGTTGGAGGGCATCCAGACGGTAGGCATCTGCGGTGCCACCTCTACCCCCAAATGGTTGATGGAACAGTGCCGTGAGGCCATACAAGATTTAAGACATACGAAACTGCAGGCATGAAGTTTGTCGACAGTGTCATCAGACAAAACGGAGAGTAGAATCATAGAGAAACAATGCAAAGATAAAAAATCCCCGAAAGTCAAAGGGCTTTCGGGGATTTCTTTTAGAGTAGTGGTCCGTGTCCCATGCAACTGGTGGTCGTGATGGCCGTCAGGAAGGCTGTGAGCGCGGCTACTATCACCTTCACCGCAATCTCAATGAATCCTTTCTTTCTCATAACTTTTCACTTTTCACTTCTTATTGGTCCGGCTCGTCGCCGTTGTCGCCGCCGCCGTTGTCACCGCCTTGACTGGAGCCGCCATTGCCGCCCTGGTTCTCACCGCCGTTGCCGGAGTTGTCGCCGCCGTTCTGCGAGCCTCCGTTGCCACCTTGGTTCTCACCGCCGTTGGGCTTGTCGCTGCCGTTCTGCGAGCCTCCGTTGCCACCTTGGTTCTCACCGCCGTTGGGCTTGTCGCTGCCTTCGCCCTCATTCTCCTTGTCGCCCTTGCCGTACTTAGGCAATACGTACTGGCGATAGTACTTGATGAGTTCGTTCACCTGCGAGATCACCCCCTCGATGCCCTCTGTGTCATCCTCGATGACGGCAGAGGCATTCAACTTCAGCACCAGTTCGCGGTAAGCCTCGTCGGCCGCGTTGCGGGCGTTGGCCAGAGCCGCCTTCTCCTTCTGCATCCGCTCGTCGTTGCGCTGCGACAGCAGCGTACGCACCGCCTCGTTGGAGGTCTTCAACTGGGTGACGAGTGAGGTCAGTCCCAGTGCCGTGATGTGTCCGCCGGCCACGTTGTCATCCTCCATCTCCTGCAGCATCTGCTGGAGTTTCACGCTCTCCTCGGAGTAGTTCTCGTTCACGTCCACGTTGTACTTCTTGATGATGTTCCAGAGGTACGTGGCCGCACTCTTCTTCTCCATGTCGAAGGTGAACTTGGTGTACATCTGCACCTGTTTCTTCAGGGCGGTGTAGAGGATGTCACGGCGCGTGTCCTCGTCGGCGATCTGCTGGGTGTACTCACTGGAGTGGCTGATCTTGTACGCCTCGTCCACCTTTGCCACACCAGCCACGAAAGGTGTGTAGGCTGCCTCCACCTTCGCAGGGAGTTGGCTGACGCCAGCCTCACCGGAGTCGCGGTAGGTCCTGACGATGTTCAACACCTGCTGCACAAACTCGAGGAATCCCGCCATGCGCAGCGCTTTCAACTGAAAAATCACAATTTGCTTAATAGCACTCATAAAAAATTAAAATTAGAAATGTCGTGTTTTCCTCTTCCTTAAAGCCTCTTCCTTGTTCGTGTGTTGCATCAACGATGCAAAGGTACAACTTTTTTTTGAAACCACCAAACATTTTGCCAATTTTTTTATAAAAATCTTCAAAAAACTCGGAAAACCTTGCCCCAGATTCGGGTGAAGGTTTCCCGTGGGCGTAAAAACGTCAACCAAAATTCGGGGCAAGGAATACCGACCGCGGGGTGATCCTCAACATATTCGTGGCAGCGAATTCTGCCCCTCAGGAAAACATCAGCAGAATAGTAGTCAGCATTCCTGCCTACCTCTGGAAATCATCTGCCAAAACATAGTACAGTAAATCCCGACCACGGAAAACCTATCACCTATTTCTGGGGCAAGGAATTCCGACCTCGGGGCAATTATTCATTTATTCATTTATTCAATTATGACAGGAAGGTTTTCGGCTTCCTGTCAAGGAGAAATTTTTATTATTATATATAATATAATAATAATTTAATAATATAATATAATTTGTACCTATAAAAATGAATTATCTCCTCAATAGGGTAAAACCCTTATCTTTCATTTTCAAAAACCTTCTTGTCATAATTGAATATTTGAATAATTGAATATTTCATAGGTACAAAATCAAAAAAATCCCCCCTTCCCTGCACATTATTAAAATAAAAGTATTATCTTTGCACCCGTAAACATCAAGAGTGGCAATATTGCCCACCAACCAGCCTCGATTCGTTGGCAACGGTGGTAAGATGATGTGAGTGAGAATAACCCACTAAACAGTAAACGATATGAAAGTAGAAAAATTATAATAGTCACTGGGACAGGTACTTGGGTATGACGGCTGCTATGACTCAGGTACCTGTCCCCACGGCTATGATTCATAATCAGCCATCAGTTGTCGCAGTGTTTCGGCGTATTCAATTTGGCTTTCATCTGTGAAGATTTCTTCCTCACGTCGCTTGACCATCTCAAATTCCCTGTCATTGCGTATCTTCCCTCGTTTTATGATTTTCTGGATTGCTTCTGTTTCTAAATCCATCTCGTCAGCAATGTTGTGGCCGAATTTTTCTTTCAATAATTGGTTTAAACAATTCATATGTTCAGACGAAAGCATATCTTCTCTTACAAGAATACAGGTCTCTTTGTAAAGAGACTTCATCAATTTAATATTATGGGTTTTATCTGCTTTCTTTATTACACTCATAAAACCGTATTCGCCATTCACCATAACTTCAAAATCTGGGTTTATTGACTGTAAAAACTCATAAACAGTCAAACACCAATTTTTTAAGGAATCATAATCAGTATTTCCCTTTAATGTTTTGATTTTTTTCATACATATTTTATATTATTGTTAATAACCTGTATAGGGGGCAATATTACCAAAAACAGAATTTGACTGGGAATGATAAAACCTTCCCATTGGATTAGCTTTACTAACACCTCTTATACTATTAGCGACTCTTCTGCTTCCTATTCCTCCGTAATAGTCAATTAATTGTTGTTCACGCCCTCTAATAGCAGGCTTGCCTAATGCTCCTTGAATAGCACGGTCTATTTTGGGTTTACCAAAGCCTTTTGCTTTCATGTGATGACCACGATAGCGCTTATTTACCAATTGTTCTGGAGTGCCGAAACCGCTTGTACGACCAATATAGATTTGATCATTGGGACCTGTCAGAGTTTGATCAGGGGGACGGTTCCGTTGATCACTCCAAACCACGCAAACAGAGGATCATATTGCGATAGTCATCATCATCTTCGAAAATGTCCTGACGGTTGATTCCCCGGAGCATCACGTGATAGATACCCGTCCCGCTTTTCTCTCTGCTGTGTCTTGGCATATTATTCGACATTGCTTATCGCTTGCAAAGATAAACATTCTTTTGAACTTCACCAAAGCTTTTGCTGGAAAAATGATCAGTGCCTGTCCCCTCTATGACTACTAACTATGACTACCAGAATACGGTCAAATCTGTCCAAAACGAAAAATATTCCGCCAAAAGCGCTGATTTTCTCGGATTTTTGTTGTACCTTTGCCATGTCATTGATGATTTTGCTTGTCTTGATTTGCAGCACTAAGGTAAGTGAAAAATCTGACATGGCAAAATCCTGAGCCGCTCGGCTTTGCCGCTTGCCCCAGCAAGAACTTTTTGTTGCTCAGGTA
>Ga0310691_10000920_pt1 | contig 49446 bp, 44 predicted proteins | sample 176DNAGHGlowgp2_FD_203887 | JGI IMG/M metagenome (GOLD analysis project Ga0310691, IMG submission 203887) | Sheep rumen microbial communities from Palmerston North, Manawatu-Wanganui, New Zealand - 1766 DNA GHGlow gp2 (v2) (version 2) | ecosystem: Host-associated > Mammals > Digestive system >... | reverse complement strand
GCCCGCTTTCATCCTGCGTTGCTGCGAGGTCAAAGAGCTTTGCCAGGTTTCGGATCAGGTTTCCCGTGCGGTGGTTGGGCGTGCGCATGATGTAAAGCATACGCTCCCCTTCCATATAAAGATCGACAACGATGTCCTTTTCCCGATCCAGATAAAACTGCTGAAAGAATACGATGGCAACACACCTCCCGCCATTTCATTACTTAAAATCACATCTCCGGATAATGAATCAATCTCGTCAAAAAAAGAAAATTGTGTTACTCAAAAAAAGGAAAAAACTGCTCGGGTTACTCAAATTGAGTCTCCCGAGCAATTCCTTTGAATAGCCGAAACTCAGTTGATCTGCTCCATGACGAAGCATTCGATCACATCGCCGACCTTGATGTCGTTGAACTTCTCGACCTGCATGCCGCACTCGTAGCCGCTTGCGACCTCCTTGACGTCGTCCTTGAAACGGCGCAGAGACGCAAGCTCGCCCTCGTGAATGACGATATTGTCGCGCAGAACACGAACCTCACAGCCGCGCTGGATCTTGCCGTCGGTGCAGTAGCAGCCGCAGACGGTGCCGACCTTGGAGACCTTGTAGGTCTCGCGTACCTCGGCGTGACCGATGACGACTTCCTTGAACTTGGGGGCCAGCATGCCCTTCATGGCGTCCTCGATCTCATTGATGCAGTCGTAGATGACGCGGTACATGCGCATGTCGACCTTGCTTCTGGCAGCGCTGTCGCGGGCGGCGTTGTCCGGGCGGACGTTGAAGCCCACGATGATGGCGCCGGAGGTGGCGGCCAGCATGACGTCGGATTCGTTGATGGCGCCGACAGCGCTGTGGATGACCTTGACCTGGACTTCATCGTTGGAGATTTTTTCAAGGGAGGCCTTGACCGCCTCGGCAGAGCCCTGCACGTCGGCCTTGACGATGATGTTGAGGTTCTTCATCTCGCCCGCCTGGATCTGGCTGAACAGATCATCGAGACTTACCTTCTTGGTGCCTGCGAGAGCGTTGTTTGCGCTGGAGATCTTGCGCTCCTCGGCGAGCTGTCTTGCCATGCGCTCGTCGGAGACGGCGTTGAAGGTATCGCCCGCGCTGGGGACGGAGTCCATACCGGAAATCTCCACCGGCGTGGAGGGGCCGGCCTCGGTGACGCGGCGGCCCTTGTCGTCGACCATGGTGCGCACGCGGCCGACGCTGGAGCCGGCGATGATGATGTCGCCCAGATGCAGGGTGCCGTTCTGGACCAGAACGGTCATGATGGGGCCGCGGCCCTTGTCAAGCCGCGCTTCGATGACGGCGCCGCGGGCGGCGCGGTTCGGGTTTGCCTTGAGCTCCTGCACCTCGGCCAGGACGACCAGGTTTTCGAGCAGATTGTCGATGCCCATGCCGGTCTTGGCGGAGATCGGGCAGATGATGGTGTCGCCGCCCCACTCTTCACTGACCAGATCATACTCGGTCAACTGCTGCTTGATGCGCTCGGGATTGGCGCCGACGGTGTCCATCTTGTTGATGGCCACGACCACCGGGATATTGGCAGCCTTGGCGTGGTTGATGGACTCGACGGTCTGGGGCATGATGCCGTCGTCCGCCGCGACCACGAGGATTGCGATATCGGTGACCATGGCGCCGCGGGCGCGCATGGAGGTGAAGGCCTCATGGCCCGGAGTATCCAGGAAGGTGATGGGGCTGCCGTTAATCTCAACTGTGTAAGCGCCGATGTGCTGGGTGATGCCGCCGGCCTCGCCGGAGACAACGTTTGCATGGCGGATGTAGTCAAGCAGCGAGGTCTTGCCGTGGTCGACGTGGCCCATGACCACAACGACGGGGGCGCGGGGAACGAGGTCTTCTTCCTTGTCGGCGGAGTCGTCGATCAGGCGCTCCTCTACGGTAACGATGACCTCCTTCTCGACCTTGCAGCCGAGTTCCATGGCGACCAGGGCCGCGGTATCATAGTCGATGATTTCGGACACGGAGGCGAAGACGCCCATCTTCATGAGCTGCTTGATGACCTCAGACGCGGTCTTCTTCATACGGGAGGCAAGCTCGCCCACGCTGATCTCATCCGGGATCTGCACCTTGAGGGGCTGCTTCTTGGCGATCTCAAGCTGCAGGCGGTTCATCTTGTTGCGCTCTTCCTGGCGGCGCTTGGTGGAAGCCGCCTGGGCGCTGTTGGGACGCTGCTGCTTGGATTTGCTGCCGATCTTTTCCTTGGTGCCGCCGCTGCCGGAACGTAGGTTCTTGCTGTTGGCCTTGGCACCGGCCATATCTTCAAACTTCTCGTTGTACTTTTCGATGTTGACAGCCGCGCCGCCTCTGGTATCCACCACGCGCTTCTCCGCGACCTGGCGGGGCGTATGGGGCTTCTGCTGCTTGGGCGCGTTCTGCGGCTGCTGGGGTACGTTCTGCTGAGGCGCAGGTGCGGCCGCCTTCGCTGCGGGTTTGGCCTCGCCCTGCTTTGCCGGGGCAGCCTTGTCCTCGGTTTTGGGCTCCGCCTTTGCCTCGCTCTTCGCCTTTGCGGGAGCGGCGGGCTTTGCCGGGGTCTTGAAAATTTCCTCCAGGCTTTCCGCCTGGTTATGCTGCGTCATGTACTCAAAGATCACATCCAGCTCCGGCGTTTCCAGAACCTGCATGTGGTTTTTCGGCGGCGCTATATAATCTGTGAGAATCTGAGAGATCACCTTTGAGGCAACATTGAAATCCTTTGCCACCTCATGGATTCTATACTTGATCAAGCTCATACTTCAGTCCTCCTCTTTCCATTCCTCTTACTGTCTGCGCGCTGTGTTTTCTCTCTTTTGCGCCGCACTGCCTTTTCGTTACGCTTTTCAAGCTCCGCCGAGAGTGATCCGTAACGCTCCGCATCCCGGGCAGCAAGGATCTTCGCAAGCGCGTTTGCAAAGCCGATATCGGTCACGGCTGCCATGGAGCAGTCCGCCAGGCCGAAGGCAGAGGCAAGCTCCGCCCGGGTATAATGTACAGGCTGCACCAGCACGCGGCGGCCGTTTGCGGCATTGTCCGCCTTGCGCCGCGCAGTGTCACTGATGTCTGCGCTTAAAAGCAGCAGCTTTGCTCTTCCTTCCTTCACCGCGTCGCAGGCGCTGTCTGTCCCGGGCTCCACAGCACGAGCCCGGCGCATGAGGCCAAGCAGGCCAAGGGCTTTATCCTCCATCCCCCGCCTCCATTTCCTGCTCGAGACGATCGTAGATTTCCGGCGGGATCTGGGTGGAAAAGGCGCGCTCCAAAGCTCTGGCCCTGATGGCCTTTTTCAGGCACTGGGCGTCCCGGCACACATAGGCGCCGCGCCCGGGGGCCTTGCCCCGAAAGTCCAGGCTGATCTCACCTGCCGGCGAACGTACAACGCGCACAAGCTCGCGCTTGGGTTTCATCTCACGGCAGCCAAGGCACTGCCGCATCGGTATTTTCTTTTCCAAGGCCGCCGCCCTCCTAATAACAATCCGATATAACTGATTGCGAAAGTTCAAATCCTCTCGCCCGCAAGGAATCCAAATCGTTTTTGAGAGAGCTTTGCTTTCTCAAAAACTCCCTGAGCCGAGCTTTGCGAGGCCTCGCGCCGACCAAACACGGCGTGTCACGCGCCGCCGTGTGCGATAAGCGCGAGTCTCTCGATTGCGAACCTTGTTCGCAATCGAATTCATGCCTCGGACTCGGGCTTGATGTCGATCTTAAAGCCGGTGAGCTTCGCGGCAAGTCGCGCGTTCTGGCCCTCCTTGCCGATGGCGAGGGAAAGCTGGGAGTCGGGCACGATGACCCGGCAGCTCTTGCCGTCCTCAAGCATGGTGACGCTCACGACCTCGGAGGGAGAGAGCGCCGCCGCGATATATTCCTCGGGCACCTCGCTGTATTTCACGATATCGATCTTCTCGCCGCCGAGCTCATTGACGATGCTGGCAACGCGCCCGCCCTTGGGGCCGACGCAGGAGCCGATGGGGTCGACATCGGGATCGGCAGACCATACGGCCATCTTGGTGCGGCTGCCGGCTTCGCGGGCGATGGACTTGATTTCCACCGTGCCGTCGTAGATCTCGGGGACCTCCAGCTCGAACAGGCGCTTGACAAGGCCGGGATGGGTGCGGGAGATGAGGACCTGGGGACCGCGGGTGGAGTTGCGGACCTCGACCACGTAGACCTTGATGCGGTCGCCCTCGTGCAGAGGCTCGGTCTTGATGCGCTCGTTGGGGGCCAGCATGGCTTCGGTATACTCGCTGTTGGAGGAGATGCGGATGGAGACGCTGCCGTTTCTCGGCTCGATGTGGGAGACGATGCCGGTCAGGATCTCATGCTCCTTGGAGGTAAACTCCTCATAGATGATGCCGCGCTCGGCCTCACGGATGCCCTGAATGATGACCTGCTTGGCAGCCTGGGCAGCGATGCGCCCGAACTTTTTGGTCTCCACCGGCACATGCAGCTCGTCGCCGACCTTGGCGCGCTTGTTGATCTTCTTGGCCGCCTCCAGGACGATCTCATGGGCGGGGTCCTCGACCTCGTCCACGACGGTCTTGATGACGTTCATCTCAATGCGCTTCTTGTCCTCTTCGAGGATGATCTCGACATTATCCTCGCACTCGGGATTGTCGCGGCGGAATGCGGCCAGCATGGCCTGCTTGATCTTATCGTACATGTAGCCGCGGGGAATGCCCTTTTCTTTTTCGATATCCTCTATGGCCTCAAAAAAATCTGCGTTCATTTTATATTCTCCATTTCTGCTTCTACTTATATAGATATATGCAGTTTGACAAGTGCAACCCTGCTCTTGTCAAAGCGCATGTCGCTTCCGCCTGTCTCGATGGTCACATCGCCGTCGTCATATCCCTTCAGCTTTCCGACGAAGGCCTTCGCGCCGTTCATGGGCTGGTAGAGCCGAACTTCGACTTCGTCGCCCAGAAACCGCTCAAAGTCCGAGGGGCGCTTGAGCTCACGCTCAGCCCCGGCAGAGCCGACCTCAAACACGTAGCTGTCGGGGATGGGGTCCGCCTCGTCCAGCATGGGATCAAGCCTGCGGCTGATCCTCTCGCAGTCGTCGATGCCGAGGCCGCCTTCTTTATCCACAAATATCCGTAGATACCAGGTGCCTGCTTCACGCACATACTCCACGTCCCAGAGTGTGCAGCCCTCTTCCTCAACGACGGGTTTTGCCAGCGCCGCGACCTTTTCCGTGATCTTACTCATTTTTACATCACCACATTATACTTTTTTAACTCATCGAAAAGTCTCACAAAAAAGAGTGGGCGAAAACCCACTCTGACAATACCAAAACCTTACTTTGAGATAATAGCACGAAACATTCTGTAATGCAAGTGTTTTTTGCCGTTTGCTTCAACATTTCATTCCTGTATTTTGCCAATGGCGAAAACGATCACATCTGCTTCGGCGGTGTCGGAAAGGCCCAGGCTTTTCCCGGTCTTCCATTTTATGTTATCTTTTGTTTTTTTGTAGTGCTTATTTCAGATTTGTCAATTGGTAAAATCCTATAATAATTTTAATTAAACTTCGTACAATTCGCTCAGATTCGTCGTACCAAACAAAAATGATTGATTTTAGCTTGTCAAAATGGTAGAATCAATCAAGCAGGCGGGTTAATCCCGACTATAAAAAATCTTACGAAAAAGTGAGGAAACAAGTATGAAGAAGTTTTTAGCAAGCTTCCTGGTGCTGATGATGTTCGTCGCACTGCTGCCCTCGGCCGCGTTCGCCGACGGCATTCGTCTGTTCAACGGCAAAATTGAGATCGCCGAGCCCCTGGAGCATGCTGCCAAGGCTTATGAGGAAGCCACCGGCAAGCATGTCGAGGTCGAGTCCCTCGGCGGCGGCGTTGACCTCCAGGCCACGCTGAAGCAGTACTATCAGGCCGGCAACATGCCCGACATCTTCGTGTTCGAAGGCGCTCCCGACCTGGCCAACTGGACCGGCATGGTCGTCGATATGTCCGACCAGGCCTGGGCCGCTGACACTGACGCCGGCTTTGTTGACGAAAGCGGTGCTCTCGTCGGCTTCCCCTACACCACCGAGGCCATCGGCCTTGCCTACAACAAGTCCATCCTGGAAAAGGCCGGCGTTGATCCCGCTTCCATCACCGGTCCCGAGTCCATGAAGGCTGCCTTCGAAGCCATCGACGCCAAGAAGGACGAGCTGGGCATCACCGCTGTCATCGGCTACTGCGCCAACGCCACCGAGCTTTACTGGTCCACCGGCCAACACCTCTTCGGCCAGTACCTCGACGCAGGCCTTGCCCGTGACGACACCACTTATTTCGACATGCTGATGGAAGGCAAGCTCGACCATGACCGCTTCCTCGCCTTCGCCGAGATGGTCGACCTCTTCAACCAGTATTCTGATCCCGCCCTCCTCGTCTCCGGCAACTACGATATGCAGGTCTCCGGCTTTGCCGCCGGCAAGTATGCCTTCGTTACCCAGGGCTCCTGGATCGGCTCCTCCCTGACCAACCAGTACAAGGATCAGTATGCCGCTGCCGGCAACTTCGAGTGCGGCTACGTCCCCTACGCCTTCATTGAGGGCATCGACACCATTCTGACCAACGCTCCTTCCCACTGGGCAGTCTACAAGGACGGCAACGTCGCTGAGGCTGAAGAGTTCCTCAACTGGCTCGCCGGTCCCGACGGCCAGCAGATCATGGTTCAGGAAGCCGGCTGCGTCAGCCCCTTCAAGAGCTGCACCGTCGTCGCCAATGACCCGTTTGCTGCCCCCGTCTCCGAGTATGCCGCTGCCGGCAAGACTTCTTCCTGGCACTGGATGGGCCAGCCCTCCAACCTCGCGCAGGACTTCACCGGCGCTATCTTCCAGGATTACGCCATGGGTCTTGAGGATGCCGAGAGCTTTACCGAGGCTATGGAAGACATCATCGCTCAGAACGTCAAGTAATCTGACCCCCTGTCATTCCGCATGATCCGTCAGGGGCGGCGGGCTTCTCCCCGCCGCCCCGTTTTCTTTAGGAGAAACAAGTTGGCTGCCTGAATGTTGCAGCCGGCTGTGGAGAAAAGTTACTGGAAAGGGAGCGTTTCGTGATATGACTGAATCCGCCTCCGGCAAGAAATCCTTGTCGATGACTCTCCTGGCCCTGGGTGTTGTGATGCTGATCGCCGCGCTGTACCTCGATTTTACGAAGACCTACACCGGCCTCGGCTCCATGCGCGGTGCGTTCCTCGTCTGCGGCGCGCTGCTGGTTCTTGCAGGCGTCTACTACATCCCGACCATCCTGCATCACCGGGCCATCATCAATTTTATTTTCCTCTTCCCCCTGCTCTTTACCTTCGCCGTGACCGTCATCATCCCGATGTTTGTCGGTTTCTTCTATTCCTTCACGGACTGGAACGGCGTTTCCTACACCAAAGTGGTCGGCTTTGAAAACTACGCCGCCATGTTCAAGGAGCCCGCGTTCATCTGGTCCCTGCTGCTGACGGTGCTGTTCGTGATCGTCAACATGGTCCTGGTGAACCTCGTCGCCTTCTTGCTGGCTCTGCTCTGCACCACCAAGCTCAAGGGCGTCGGTTTCTTCCGCGCGGCCTACTTCCTGCCGAACCTGATCGGCGGCATCGTTCTGGGCTATATCTGGCAGTTTATTTTCTCCAATGTTCTGACCAAGATCCTCTCCTCCCCGCACTCGGCTCTGGCCCAGACCAAGACGGCTTTCATCGCCATCATCGTCGTGTATGTCTGGCAGTACGCAGGCTACATCATGCTGATCTACATCAACGGTCTCGCCACCGTCCCCAAGGACGTGCTGGAAGCCGCCTCCATCGACGGCGCCAATCCCATGGAGACCCTGTTCAAGATCAAGATCCCCATGATCGCCGCCACCTTCACCATCTGCACCTTCCTGACCCTGACCTCCGCGTTCAAACAGTTCGACGTGAACCTTGCCTTGACAAACGGCGTCGGCACGGTAAGGGGCTTTATGGGCACGCGTCTTTCCAACGGCACGCAGATGATCGCCCTGAATATCTACAACACCGCCTTTGCACGCGACATGTACGGCTATGCCCAGGCCAAGGCCATTCTGTTCTTTATCATCCTCGCCTGCGTGTCCCTGCTGCAGGTTCGCATCTCCAATAAGAGGGAGGTCGAAATGTAATGAAAATGAAGACTTCCACGGCTGTCATCCTGACGATCATTGCCGTTGTTCTTGCGATCTACATTCTGTTCCCCTTCGCCCTGGTGGTTCTGAACTCCTTCAAGACCCAGGCCGCCATCGTTCAGGACCCGATCTCCGCCGCGGGCGCAAGCTTCAAGCAGTTTGCCTCCAACCTGAACGCGGTTATCAACAACAAGAACTTTGTCTTCTGGCGTGCGGTCGGCTCCTCGACCCTCGTCACGGTGATTTCTCTCGTACTGCTGGCCGTGTTCGGCGGCATGTCCGCGTGGGTCATCTGCCGCAACAAGACCAAGTGGTCCACCGTGATCTACATGACCTTCATCTCCTCGATGATCATCCCCTTCCAGGTCGTCATGCTCCCTCTGATCGCCACTTTCCGTGAAGTCGGCAAGTTCGTCGGTCTCGGCATGAACGGCACCCTGTCGGGCCTGATCTTCGCCTACTGCGGCTTCGGCGGCGCCATGACGGTGTTCATCCTCACCGGCTTCATCAAGGGCATCCCCTACGAGCTGGAAGAGGCCGCCGCCATCGACGGCTGCTCTCCCGAGGGCACCTTCTTCCGCATCATCTTCCCCCTGCTCAAGCCCACGATCGTGACTGTCACGATCCTCAACGGCATGTGGATCTGGAACGACTACCTGCTCCCCTCCATCCTGCTGGGCCAGTCGAATCCGAACAAGACCCTGCCCGTGGCTGTCCAGGCTTTCGTCGGCTCCTTCGTGAAGTCCTGGGATATGATCCTGACGGCCGCGCTGCTCGCCATGATCCCGATGATCATCATCTTCCTGTTCGCGCAGAAGCACATTATGGACGGCATGGTTCAGGGCGCTATCAAGTAATCACTCTCACGCATCAAAAAAGGGTGCCGTTTCCCGGCACCCTTTTGTTATGGAGGTCAGCTTATGAGAATCTTTGATCCGGACGGTCCGCTGATGACAGCTCTGGGGAAATTCGCGGATATCGTGCTGTGCAATCTGATATTCTGCGTGTTCTGCCTGCCGGTGTTTACGATCGGTGCCTCTCTTGCCGCGCTGTTTACCTGTATGCAGCAGCTCGTGTATGAGGAAGACCGGAACGACGGGCTCATTTTCCGCGACTTCTGGCTGGCTTTCAAGCGCAATTTCAAGCAGGCTACGGTTCTGTGGCTCGTTTGTCTGCTGGCGATCGTATTTCTCGCCGCCTATTACTGGGTCACACAGTTTATGGCGGGCAGCTACGGCAAGGTCTATCAGACCACCTTCTATCTGCTGACGCTGGTATTCCTGTGCGGCTTCGTGTACATTTTTCCGCTTCAGGCGCGCTATGTGAATACGGTAAAAAATACGCTGCGCAACGCCTGGCTCCTGAGCATCGCAGCCCTGCCGTGGACGGTACTGTGCCTGCTGCTTGTTGCGGCGGCGGTGTACATCAGTTTTATCATGAACCCCGCCACGGTTGATCTGTTCCTCTATCTCTGGGGGGCGTGCGGCTTTGCGCTCATCGCCTATCTGCAATGCTTCTTTATCCGGCAGGCATTCAAAAAGCTCAGTCCGGAATCGGCCCAGCGCAAGACGCTCCGTTCGGAGGGCGCGGTTTTCACCGATGAGGAGCACCGCGAGCATGATCTCATGGTGCAGGAGAGCGCCTACTCCAATCCCAACTGGAACCGCCGCGAAGACATCGTCGGCCCCGACAAACCGAAGAACGCCCGGAGACGGCGATAGTCAAAGAGGCAGCGCAGACGCGCCGCCTCTTTCATTATACTTCCTTGTCTTCCTTCAACACACCTTGGATCTTTACCAGTTCCTGCGCCGGGGGCGTGAGCTGCTCGATCTTCGGGATCTGGCCGTCGACATTTTCCACCAGCCAGTCCATCATCAGGATCTGATGCGGGGTAAGGATCTCCCCCTCCGCTATGCGAAGCTCACCAGCCTGGTCATAGATCGGCCCGTCAAAAGGCCGAAAGCTGCCGTCGGCGATGCTCTTGCGCAGCAGGTTTACGAGGTGCGCAGTCTCGACCGGCACCTTCTCGTTCATGCGCACATCCACCACGCCTGCTTTCAGTCCCCACCAGTAGTTGATGGTCTTGCCCGCGTCGCTCTCGCTGTTGAGCGCGTCCCAGGAGCCGTCCAGCACAGATTCCATGATCTTGCGATAGAAGGTGCCCCAGTCCCAGAAGGAGCTGGCCAGGTTGATCTGGCGCCCGTTCTGCCACAGGAAAACACCGGTCCTGCGCCGCCGCTCATCGCGCAGCAGGCTGTCCTGCCCCGAGACGGCAGTCACGCCGTAATTGGAGAAGATGCTGTCGATATCGGCGCCGTCGACCGTCGACCACTCGAGCAGTACCCGTGCGCGGGGATTGACCATGCGCACGCCGAGAGCGAAGGCATTGATGGAGGCGGGCATACTGTAGATCGGGTAATCGCAGATATAGCCGATGTTGCGCTGCTCACTCAGGGCGCCGGCAAGCACGCCGGTCAAAAATTTAGCCTCATACATCCGCGCGTAATAGCAGCGCAGGATCGGATGGCTGACATTGAGGGAGCAGTTGAGGAATTTGATGTCCGGATAATCCGCCGCTGCCTTCAATGTGGACGAGAGCAGGCGCGGCGTGGTGCTGAAGACCATGTTGATCCCCTGCTCCTGGAGCTCCTGCATGACAGCGTCGAAGTCGGCCTCCAGCATATTGAAGCGGCTGGTGGTTTCAAGCCGCTCGCCCAGGGCTTCCTGCGCCGCCTGTCTCCCCTGCTCATGGGCATCCGTCCAGTAGGAGCTCTGCGGGGCCTTGTCGTGCAGAAAGGCAACTTTGAGTTTTTTGACATTCGGGTGTACGATGCGCTCGATAAGATTGCGCGGCTGGGCCTCGGTCGGATCGGTGACCAGCATGGGAGCGCTCTCGTTCTTGACGCTGGTAAGCTCAGGCTTGATGACCTCCAGATCTGCCTTGATCTCCGCGGGAGTACGGGCAGCAAGCGCCGAAGCGCCGAAAATCTCCAGATAGCGCATGAGCGCCTCGTCCTGTGTCAGAGAGTCTGCGAGAGGCGAAGCTTCGAACACTTTGCGGAAACGTGCGATATCCGAGAAAAAGCTGCGCCGCCGCTCTTCGTCCCAGGGAGTCAAGTCCTCCCCGCACAGAAGCTTGAGCATGGCGGGATAGGCCCCGAGTCGGTTGAAGCGGATGTAGTTGACACGCGTCACCTTATAAAAGTCAAGAAACTCATAATATGCCGCGATCTCCGGATCGTCCGAGCGCGGCGGCAGCAGGCGTTTGACCTCGGCCCGCACAGTAGTCGCACCGAAAAAACGCAGGACCGAAACGCGTTTGTGCCCCTCCACCACATAAAAGCGGTTGAGATACTCCACGGCCACGATGGAATCGCGGATGCCCTCCTTCAAATGGGAAGCGGCAAGGCTGGACCACTTGGCGGCAAACTCGCTTCCATCCTCAAGCAGCGGATAGAAGGACGGAGAAAACGCCTCTCTTCGGGCTGTCGTACGAGTGCCGACAATCTGCTCGATATCTACGCGGGCCGTACCGAGATCCACTTCGTTCAGCGCGCTCATATGCGGCACGATCTCTTCCAGCGACGGGAGATACGGATCTTCATGCTTCGCTGTTCGTATTTTCACTTCTTTCAGGCCCAGTCTGCGGGCCTGCTGATAGGTACTTGTATCCATAAAAACGTCCTTTGCCTCTACGATTGCGGGTGATTATATCACAGCCCTTCTCTAAACGCAAGTGGAAAATAAAAGGTCAAAATTTTATCCTTTTGTCAAGAAAATGGGCTTGCCTTTCGTGCGGAAAAATGCTATTGTATGATACAGAAAAACCGTACTGTGTACATAATAAAAATACAGGAGGAACATCTATGGCATCCATCAGCTTCAAAAACGTTACCAAGATCTATGACGGCGCAGACAAGCCCGTCGTCCCCAACCTCAACCTTGAGATCAAGGACAAGGAATTCATCATTCTGGTCGGCCCCTCCGGCTGCGGCAAGTCCACCACCCTGCGTATGATCGCGGGCTTGGAGTCCATCTCCAGCGGTGAGCTGTACATCGGCGACAGACTGGTCAACCAGGTCCCCCCGAAAGACCGCGACATCGCCATGGTCTTCCAGAACTACGCACTGTACCCCCACATGACCGTTTACAAAAACATCGCCTTCGGTCTGACCCTGCGCAACGTCCCCAAGGACGAGATCGACAAGCGCGTCCACGAAGCTGCCAAGATCCTCGACCTGGAGCATCTGCTTGAGCGCAAGCCCAAGGCTCTGTCCGGCGGCCAGCGTCAGCGTGTCGCCCTGGGCCGTGCCATGGTTCGTAACCCCGCGGTCTTCCTCCTTGACGAGCCTCTCTCCAACCTGGACGCCAAGCTCCGTACCTCCATGCGCAGCGAGATCGCCCGCCTGCACCGCCGCCTCGACACCACCTTCGTCTACGTCACCCACGACCAGACCGAGGCTATGACCATGGGCGACCGCATCGTCGTCATGAAGGACGGCATCATCCAGCAGTTCGATACCCCGAAGGTGCTGTACGATTCTCCGTGCAACCTCTTCGTCGCCGGCTTCATCGGCTCCCCCCAGATGAACTTCCTCGATGTCAAGATCGCGGAAGAGGGCGGCAAGCTGATCGCCATCCTCGGCAATGACAAGCTGGAGATCCCCGAGGCCAAGAAGGCAGCTCTCAAGCCCTATGTCGGCAAGACCGTCATCCTCGGCGTTCGTCCCGAGAATTTCCTCACCTTCGACCAGCTCACTCCCGCCAACGGCATCACTGCCAAGGTCGACTTCTGCGAGCTGCTCGGCGCCGAGACCAACCTGTATGTCTTCGTCGGCGATCAGAAGGTCATCGTCCGCATGTCCTCCGCTGTTGAGAATCCCAAGGAAGAAATCATCAAAATCCCGGTCGACATGGCGAGAGCACACTTCTTCGACAAGGAAACCGAGCTTGCGATCTGCCATTGATGCGCAGCGAATTTCAAAATCAAGAAATCACACTGGAAGCTCCGGGAGATTTTCTCTCGGAGCTTTTAGGTGTTACGGAAGCTGAGATCCTGGAGCTCGACGGCGGTGTGCGTGAACTTCCCGCTCACAGCGGCTGGCGCGTGCTCGCACCGCTTGCCGGTACGCTCCGCATCGCGTGCGGTGAAATGAGCCTCCCGCTTGAGCCCGGCAGCGCGCTCGTTGTCAGCGGGCAGGAGGACGCTTCGCTGCTCCCGTCGGGCGCCTGCAGGCTCGGCCTGTTGACGCTCTGCGGAAACGCGGCCGATCGGGTATTCCTCGCCTGCCGGGAGCAGGGCGGGCTGTTTTTTGAACGCGGCGGTAATGCGGCCGAACGCATGCTGCGCCTGCTCTCGGGCGGGCACGGGCGTGTGTCTGCACGGGAAGCATCGGAGCTGGGTTACAGTCTGCTCATGTCGCTCTACGGTACCGGCAGCGCAGGTCCTGCCGGGCGCCGCACCATGCCGCCCGTTGTGGAGGCGGCTCTGGGCATCATTCGGCGCGACTATGCCTTTCTCGAGGGGATTGCGGAGCTCGCCGAACGGCTCGAAGTCAGTCAGGAATACCTGACGCGCTGCTTTTGCAAGTATACGGGCGTGACGCCGGGTAAATACCTCAATCAGGTACGCATTGAAAATGCCAGACTCCTGCTGCGGCAGGGACAGCATTCGATCCAGTTCGTCTCTGATGCCTGCGGCTTTTCCAATGCCAACTACTTCGCACGGGTTTTCCGCGGCAGCGTCGGCGTCAATCCGCGCGAATATGCCCGCACCCGTAGGGATGAGCCGCTTTCCGGAACACAGGAAGATCAGCTCTATGTTTTGTAACTAAATTGTTATTTTTTGTCTTTAATTTTGATCTTCCTATTGCATTTTTCCAGAGAATCGCATATAATATCAATGGATTGTGGTTTGCTTTTTTATGTAAACCCAAGATATGCGATTCTCTGTTTTGGAAAGGTGGGAATTCCATGAAGCGCATATTGTGCGTGCTCCTTGTACTGATCATGGTGTTTTCTCTGAGTGTGCAGGCATTTGCGGCAAACGACGTTCTGTACTGCCGGATCTGCGGCAGAAAGATCCCGACTGACAGCCGTGTCTGCCCCTACTGCGGAGAAAAAGTTGTCCATGTTGATGACGATACGGCGGCAAAACCGGCCGCTTCGGCCCCTCCTGTCACGCAGCCGTCCGCTGCTCCGGCACCTGTCACCTCTCCTGCCCCTTCCCCTGCTGCGGCAACGGATGTGAAGACCGCACTGTCACAGAGCTCTGCCCCCTCTCCCACGACGCAGACAACTGTTGCTGTCCCCGGACCGTTCAATACGACGCTTGGCGCAAACGGCTCCCTTGGCCGTGTCCGTGTGACCAAGAGCCCGACGAGTGAGTCCGTGCCTTACGGCGGCTCCTGCTGCTTCATTGCTCATGCGGCCAACGCCACCTCTGTGACCTGGTACATAGCCAACAGCGACGCCAGCATTATCTGCGCCGCGTCTGACGCACCCTCCAGTGTTTCGGGTCTCTATGTCTCCGGTGCCAATTCCGACACGCTTTATCTCAGCGGCATCCCCTCCTGGTGGAACGGGGTCCAGGTGCAGGCCTGCTTCACCGGTGCAGGCGGCCCGGTCTATACGGACACTGCCAGGATCTGGACCTATCAGCCCGCTGTACAGCCGGACAGAAGCAACTGGGGTTTCTGGGACTGGTTCAACTATTACTACTGGGACGATCCCTATGAGTATGACTATCCCTGGTGGTACTGGCTCGACCTGTGGGAAGATGAGCCCAACCCGCCCGATGTGCGTCATTCCATCACCCTGCCGGGCGGTGCCTCGGTTGCGCCCGAAAAGCCGGGTCCCGGATTCATCTATGACGGCGAAGAAGCCGTTGTCGTCGGTCACACCCATACGAAAAACACACCTCCGCCAACGCCTACTCCAAAGCCTCCGGCCACCCATACCGGCAGCTGATCTTCTCTTGAATGAATTGATCCCCGACTGAACGGTCGGGGATCGTTTTGTTTACCGGAGTGTGATTGTCGTGCCGAAGGAGGAAATTTCAATGGGTTCACCGGAGAGAAGCTTATATGAAGCACCGTGCGCGTTCACAGTGACCTGTATACTGCGGCCGCGATAGCCCACACAGAAGCTGTATCCCTGCCACTGGGGCGGGCAGACCGGCGCGAAGCTCAGCTTCCCGTTCCCGCTGCGCATGCCGCCGAAGCCTCTGACCAGCCCCGTCCAGGTGCCTGCCATGTTTGCCATATGCAGACCGTCTTTGGTGTTGTGGTGCATGTCGTCCAGATCCAGGCGGGCCGAGGACATGAAGTAATCGTAGCCCGTTTTCACATCGCCGATCTCGTTTGCCAGAATGGAGAACACCGCCATGGAGAGGCTGGAGTCATGAGTAGTGACGCTGTCATAGAAGGCAAAGTTTTTCTTTTTTTCCTCCCTCGTCCAGCGCTCACCGTACTGGGTCATGGCGAGGATCAGGTCGGCCTGCTTGCAGACCATGTGGCGGTAGATCGTAAGGCCGTGATAGTGGATGAGCAGGGGGTGCTTGTCCGCCGGGATGGTATCCAGCGGCCAGGGCTTGCGGTCCAGGAAGTCATCGTCCTGGGGATAGATGCCGTCTCTGGGCGCGGGATAGTACATGTGATCCGCAGCCCGGAGCCAGTCCTCCGCCTCCTCCGGCGCAAAACCGATCGAATCGCACAGGCGCTTGTAGTCGTCGGGCCGCTTCTCGCGCAGAAACGCCATTGCGTCACGCGCGCTGCGGAAGTTTTCCTCCGCCACACAGTTTGTGTAGACATTGTTGTTGACCATGACATTGTACTCATCCGGTCCGGTCACGCAGTTGAGGACAAAGCGTCCGCCCTTTGCGGCACTGAAGAAGCCGAGATCGTAGTACAGGCGTGCGGTCTCCACCAGGATCTCCGCGCCGTATTCTGCGAGGAAGTCCAGATCCTCCGTAGCGTCGAAGTATTCGCATACGGCATGGGCAATGTCGCCGTCGATATGGTACTGGGCGGTGCCCGCCGGGAAATAAGCGCTGCACTCCTCGCCGTCGATGGTGCGCCAGGCGTAAAGGGCGCCCTTGGCGTGGCCCAGCTCCCTCGCGCGGGCCCGGGCGTTGGGGAGAATGGCATAGCGGTATTCCAGGAGCTTCCGGGCAAGCGCCGGATCGGTATAGATAAAGACCGGGAGGATGTAAGCCTCAGTGTCCCAGAAGGTGTGGCCCTCGTAGCCCTCACCCGTCAGGCCCTTGGCGGCGATGTTGCGCCTGCCGTCACGTCCGGCGGACTGATAGATGTGGAAAAGGTTGAAACGCAGGCCCTGCAGGAGCGCGTCATCACCCTCGATCATGAGGCCCGCCCCCGCCCAGAAGGCGTCCAGCGACTCCCGCTGCTCCCTGAGCATTGTGTCAAAATCCGGCGCACTGCGGCAGGTTCTCAGCGCGTCATCCCGTATGGCCGGATTCTCGTCGATTCGCGCGGCCATATAGCAGATGCTCTTATCCAGGCGAAGGCCCTGTCCGGCCTCGAGAGTCTGTTCTGCGGTCCACCGCACCGCCCGATCCATAACCGCCGCATTGCCGTCGATGCCCCGGTGCTCCACCGCGCAGACGATCGTGTAGCCGCTGTTTTTGGTCTTCTGCTCCATGGCGATGAGCCCGCCCTCGGCAAAGCGCCGCCCGATCGCGAGACTGCGGTCTTTGCCCGCGGCGTTGCGGGGATCGTTGGGGTCCCCTTCCGCGATGACGGCGGGGGCAATGCCGCTTTCGAGCCTGAGCGCGCATGTGCCGGACAGGCATTGCAGCTCCAGACGGGAGGCCGCAAGCTCCGTGTGCGTCAGGCTTACCGTGCGGGTAAAGGCGATGGACAGCACGGCGCCGCTTTTCGTGTGCCAGGTAAAGGAGCGATTGAGCGTTCCGGCGCGCATATCCAGCACGCGTTTATGGTCCTTCACCTCGCTGACGCCGAGGTCGAGGCGCTCTCCGTCGGCATAGAGAACGAGGCTTTTCGCGTCCATAACGTTGCAGATCGTCTCGTGGTTTTTCGCGTAGCCATACGCCTTCTCGCCGTAGACGATGGGCTCGGAGTCGAACACGCCGTTTAAAAAGCTGCCCTGAATGGTCTCGGCCCCGGCAGCGCTCCCCTCTTCCAGGTTTCCGCGCATGCCGATAAAGCCGTTTGCCAGCGCAAAAGCAGACTCATTCTCCCGGAGATTTTTGGGGTCAAAGCCCTCCTCCGTCACGGTCCAGGGCTCATAAGGAAATTTTGCCATGTTGTGCCTCCTCAGTCCACACAGTCGAGCAGATCGGAAAAGCGCGTGAGATTGAAGGTTGCAAGGCCGCAGGAAACCGCGTCCCCGATGGCGGCGGAATCCATCCCGGCGGCCGTTGCCGCCTGGATGCCGGCCTTCGCATCCTCCACCACCATGCAGTCCTTCGGCTCGAGGCCCAGGTACTCGGCAGCCTTGAGGAAGACCTCGGGGTCGGGCTTGGAGCGGGTGATGTTCGTGCCGTCGGAGATCTTGTCAAAGTAGTCCCCGAGACCGATCTGGGAGAGGATGAACCTTGTGTTCTTGCTGGAGGAGCCGATGCCGAGCAGCAGGCCTTTTGCGCGCAGCTTGTCGAGCGTGTCCTTTACCTCCGGTGAGAGATCGGCGGGCGACATCTGCTTGAGAAGCTCCCGGTAAGTGTTATTTTTCTCTTCCGCCGCGGCAAGCTTTTCTTCCTCGGAGAGCGTGCCGTCATAGCGCTCGAGTACGATGTCCAGGCTTGCCATGCGCGACACGCCGCGCAGGCGGTTATTGATGATCTCGTCAAAATAAATGCCGAGTCTGTCTGCCAGGGCTTTCCATGCCAGGTAGTGATAATGGTCGGTGGAGCAGATCACGCCATCCAGGTCAAATATGATACCCCTGTATTTCATCGTTGTTTACCCCGTTTCTGTTCCGGCGCTTTGGTTTCGCCGTGTGATGGTATGATTATACCAGAGGCCGCAGAGCGGTGCAAGCCTCACTTCCGCCTTTCTGTCGGCAGCGTATGCAGGCTTGTTTGGAAATGCTGGTTCAGGCATAGATTTATGAGGTTCTGTGCTGATTCATGAAGCAGCCCGGAAAGGGAAAGCAGTTTCCTTGTTTAAAAGGGAAAAGTTTTTTCCCTGTTTGATTTCTCTTTCGTTCAAAAGTTCCCTTGACAAAGACGCTTTAAAATGCTAAACTCCAACCATAAACCGCAGAGGAAGAGTGAGTAGGCCAGATCTCCTTTCCCGCAGCGAGCCGCCGACGGTGCAAGGGCGGCGGAAAGCGTTTGGCTGAATGGACTTCCGAGGGCGATCGGAAAGGGTAAAGCCCGAGTATGTGAGCCGGGGCCGGACTCCCCGTTAACAAAAGCCGGCGTATGACAGTACGCGTAAAGCGGGCGCAAGAAAAGCGTCAAGCCGGGTGGCACCGCAGGTTCGTCTATTCGATCCTGTCCCAGCAAAGAAATTTGCAGGGACAGGTTTTTTGTTTGCCTGTCCCGGAAAAGAAAGGAAGCGTTCCCCATGAAAAAAGCACTCTCTCTGATCCTCGTCGTCCTGTTGTTTGCAAGCCTCACCGTCCCGGCCTTCGCCGAAGAAAAAACGAGCTATACCGTCGGCATCTGCAACTTTGTCGACGACGCCTCCCTCAATCAGATCATCGCCAACATCCGCGCGAGACTCGGAGAGCTGGAGAGCGACAAGGTCGCCTTCAACATTCTCGAAGATAACTGCAACCTTGACGCAAACGTCATGAACCAGATCATCACAAACTTCCTGGCCCAGAAGGCCGATCTGCTTGTCGGTGTTGCCACGCCGGTGGCTATGGGCATGCAGGCCGCTACCGAAGACAGCAAGGTCCCCGTGGTCTTCGCCGCCGTGTCCGATCCTCTCGGCGCGGGGCTGGTGGAGTCTCTCGAAGCGCCGGGCGCCAACATTACCGGCACCTCCGACTACCTTGACACCAACGCCGTCATGAACCTCATCTTTGCCGCCGATCCCGACGCCGACCTCATCGGTCTTCTCTACAATGTGAGCGAGGATGCCTCCGCCGCCCCCATCGCCGCCGCGAAAGAGTACCTGGATGCCAAGGGCGTCAAGTATATTGAGCGCACCGGCACCACGGTGGACGAAGTCATGCTGGCGGTCGACGCACTGGTGAGCGCGGGGGTCGACGCGGTCTTCACCCCGACCGACAACACCGTCATGAATGCCGAGCTTGCCATTTACGAGACGCTGGCTGAGGCAGGCATCCCCCACTACACCGGCGCTGACAGCTTCGCCCTCAACGGCGCCTTCCTCGGCTACGGCGTGGACTACGCAAACCTCGGCGTGGAGACGGCAAACATGATCGCGGAGATTCTGCTGGAGGGCAAGGATCCCGGCACCGTGCCCGTCAAGACCTTCGATAACGGCACCGCCACGGTCAACACCGATACCTGCGCGGCACTCGGCCTTGATTACGATAAGATCGTCGAGACCTTCGCTCCCTTCTGCACCAAGGTCCAGCCCATCACCACCGCCGAGAGCTTCGACGATCTCGCCGCCTGATTCATCCTGATTCATCCTGATTGTTTTTGAGGCAGCTTTGCTGCCTCAAAAACACCCTAAGCCGAGCGATGCGAGGCCTCACGCCGACCAAACGCGGCTTGTCCCCCGTAAGCCGCGTGCGATAAGCGCGAGTACTCGATTGTGAAACGTGGTTTCACAATCGAATGAAAGGAGTTGTTGTTTCGTTGCTGTCCATTCTGCAAACCGCGTTTGAGCTGGGCCTGATCGGCTCGCTTACTGTGCTGGCGCTGTTTCTGAGTTATACGATGCTGGGTGTGTGCGACCTGTCCACCGACGGCTGCTTCACCCTCGGGGCCGCGGTCGGCGCGGTCGTTGCGATTTCCGGGCATCCCTGGCTGTCCCTGCCCGCCGCCATGTGCGCGGGCGTGCTGTCCGGCTTTGTGACCGCCCTTTTACAGACAAAGCTCGGCATTGACAGTCTGCTTGCCGGCATCATCGTGAACACGGGGCTGTATTCCATCAACATCGCCGTGATGGGCGGGGCTTCGCTTCTCAACATGAACAAGACCGAGACGGTATTCACCATGCTCAAAAAGCTGCTGGCAGATACGGCAGTATCGAACCTGTATAAACTGCTTGTCGGACTCATCGCGGTTGCCCTGGTCATCTGGTTTCTGAGCGTTTTCCTGCGCACGCGGCTTGGCCTTGCGATCCATGCGACGGGCGACAACCCCGACATGGTGCGCTCCTCGTCGATCAATCCCGCCTTTACTACGATTGTCGGCCTCTGCATCTCCGGCAGCCTGACGGCTCTGTCCGGCTGTCTGTTGGCCCAGTCGCAGAAATCGGTGAATATCGACATCGGCTCCGGCATGGTGACGATTGCGCTGGCCTCCCTGCTGATTGGCCGCGCCTTTGCCCCAAAGGGCAGCATTCCCCTCAAGGCCGTCGGCGCGGTGATCGGCGCGGTGGTGTTCCGCCTGGTCTATGCCGTGGCGCTGCGACTCAACATGCCCGCCTTCATGCTCAAGCTCGTGTCCTCCGTCATCGTCATCATCGCCATTGCGGGGCCGTATCTCAAGGCGCGTTACCCCGAGTTGCACCGCCGCCTCACCCACGCGCGGCAGAAGGGAGGCGCGGGCCATGCTTGAGCTGGACCGGATCTCCAAAACCTTTAACCCGGGCACCGTAAACGAAAAACGCGCCCTGCACGAGCTGTCGCTTTCCGTGAAGGACGGGGACTTCATCTCCATCATCGGCGCAAACGGCGCGGGCAAGTCCACCCTCTTCAACGCCATTGCGGGCTCTTTCTTCACAGACAGCGGGCGCATCACCCTCGGCGGCACGGATATTACCCTCCAGCCCGAGTATGTGCGCGCCAAGGTGATCGGCCGACTCTTTCAGGACCCCATGCGCGGCACCGCGCCGGGCATGACGATCGAAGAAAACCTCGCTCTCGCGGCCGGCCGCGGCGGCTGGCTGGGCCGGATCACGAAGGCGGACAAGGCGCTTTTCCGCGACAGGCTCGCGCCCCTCGGCATGGGACTTGAGGACAGGATGCAGCACCCGGTGGGGCTTCTCTCCGGCGGACAGCGGCAGGCGCTTTCCCTCATGATGGCAACCATCAACACCCCGAAGCTCCTGCTTCTCGACGAGCATACCGCAGCCCTCGACCCCGCGACTGCCGAAAAGGTACTGAACCTCACAAAGCAGATCGTGAAGGAGGACAAGCTCACCTGTCTCATGATAACGCATAACATGCAGTCCGCCCTGGAGCTTGGAAACCGTACTCTGATGATGGACGGGGGCCGCATCATCTTTGACGTGGAGGGCGAGGCGCGCGCAAAGCTCACCGTCCCCGACCTCCTTGTCCTCTTCCGCGAGGCCGCCGGACGCAATCTCGACAATGACCGCATGATGCTGTCATAATATCAGGAATAAAAACAAAGCGCCTCGGGGTGTCCCTCCGTAAGGAAGGCTCCCCGAGGCGTTTTTCTGCTCTCAATTCCGTTTTATTATAGGTACCGGCTTTAACCCGCTAACCCTGTCATTGCGAGACCAGTTCGCAAACTGGTCGTGGCAATCCGCCCGCCGGAGGCACTGAAACACTCAGAAATCCTAACTGGCCGCTGGGAATACGGATTGCCACACCAGTGACATCGGTCACTGGTTCGCAATGACAGACCTAAAGCTGGTTTTGCTGAATTAAGCCGATACTCATATTATTTACTTCCATTCATCAGCATTAGAGCCTGTCTCGACGGATTTGGCGGGTAAATGCGGATATTCGCCGCAGTCTTCGTCATGCTTTCTGCCCCAGGCCAGCATAGGCACCGACAGGATCGCCTCAAATTCCATTGTCCACATTTTATTGTTTTTCCCGGCTTTTGCTTTCTCATAATATTCCTCGCCGTTTACCAGCGCGACACAACGGGAATACAAAAAGCTGTCGTCAGAGTGATCGTAGTATTTGCAGGCTCTTTTGAAATTCTTTTTTGTGTCCAGATCATACAGGAGTTCTGCCATGATATCGTCAAAGGCAAATATTTCATCATCCGGAAGTTCAGATAAATAACTGACCAGGGGTGCAAGGATCATATCATCCCCGGATTGTTTCCAATCACAGACATCCATAATCAGTTCAAAGAAACGTCTTTTATCCATATGCGCTCCCTCGCCAAAACCGATTTGTTGGGAAAATTGTATCATCCCTGCTCTATATAGTCAACTGTACTGCTTTGAAAAAAAGAAGGAGGTACTTCCTAAAGTACCTCCTTCGGTATTTATGTGATCACTTGTCGCTGTAAGCGGCGAGAACGCCCTTGTAGGTCATGTAGCAGTCGAGCTTGGCCACCAGCTCAAACGGGGCGTGCATGCTCATGACGGGGACACCGGCGTCGATGGTGTCGATGTTGCGGTTTGCCATATATTTCGCGATCGTGCCGCCGCCGCCCTGATCCACCTTGCCGAGCTCCGCAAGCTGCCAGATGACCCCGGCCTTGTCAAACAGGCGGCGCAGATAGGCCACCACCTCGGCGGAAGCGTCGCTGGTGCCGGATTTGCCGCGGGCGCCGGTGAACTTGCAGATGCCCATGCCGTAGTTGAACTTGGAGCCGTTGCTCTTCTCATAGACCTCCGGATAGAGGGGATCAAAGGCCGCGGTCACATCAGCGGACAGGCAGAAGCTCTTTTCAAAGCAGCGGCGCACATCCACGCCCTGTGAGGCGCACAGATCCGCCATGAAGGTATCAAAGGCCTGGCTCTGCATGCCGCTGACACCGTCGGAGCCGATCTCTTCCTTGTCGGCCAGGATGCACACGCAGGTGCGTTCGGGATTCTCCACATCCAGGATCGCCTTGAGTTCGGCGTAGGCGCAGACCCGGTCGTCGTGGCCGTAGCCGCCGATCATGCTGCGGTCAAGGCCGATCTCGCAGACGTCGAAGGCGGGAACGGCGGTGAGCTCGGCAGAGAGAAAGTCCTCCTCACAGATGCCGTACATGTCGTTCAGCACGCTCAGTACCGCAAGCTTCACGCGGTCCTTGCCCTCATCCGCATAGGGGACGGAGCCGATGATGATATGCAGGCCCTCGCCGGTGATGCCCTCAGACATGGTCTTCTTCATCTGATCCTGGGCAAGATGCGGCAGCAGATCGGTGATCACAAATTTGGGATCGCCCGGCTCGCGCCCGATGCGCACATCCACGAGCTCGCCGCTCTTGAGGGCGACAACGCCGTGCAGCTCCAGCGGGATGGTGACCCACTGGTATTTTTTGATGCCGCCGTAGTAGTGGGTGCGGAAGTAGCACAGCTCGTCCGTCTCATACATGGGGATCTGTTTGAGGTCGAGGCGCGGGGAATCGATGTGCGCCCCCGCGATCACCACGCCGTCATCGAGGCTGCGCTGTCCGATGACGGCAAGCATGAGGGCCTTGCCGCGGTTGTTGGTGTAGATCTTCATGCCGGGCTCCAGCGCCATGCCGGGGCGGTAGGGCACGAAGCCCTGAGCCTCGGCAAGCCGGATGGCGTTGATGACGGCCTCGCGCTCGGTGCGGGAATCGTTCAGAAACTCCATGTAGCCGCGGCAGTAGTTGTCGGCGGTGACATGTTCCTCGGGGCCGATGAGGTCATAGCCGTTTTTCTGTTCATAAAAAAGCTGTTTTCTCAGATCATCCATGGTTCAGTATCTCCTTAAAAAGCCGGCGGCTGTCGGAGGCAAAGCTCTCCTTGTCGGCATTATTAAACAAAATGTGGGTGCAGTGGGTTTGATAGTAGCTGTCGGGCTTCTGGGCGCTGATGCGTGAAAGCGCCGCTTCCCTGCTGATGTTGTCGCGCTGCATGATGCGGTCAACGCGCAGTTCAGGATCGGACAAGATGCCGACTGTGGCAGCGCAGCGATCGGCCATGCCCGCGGAGATGAGCTCCACCGCGTCAAGCGCCGCGATGCGCCCGCCCTGCATGGCAAACGCGCGCAGGCGTCTGTTTACTTCCTCTTTCACATAACGGTGGGAAATCCGGTTCAAAAGCAAAAGCTTCTCAGGATCGGCAAAGACGATGCGTCCCAAAGCTTTGCGGTCAAGCACACCGTCCCGGACCATGCCGGGGAAAGCAGCTTCCAGCTCGTCGAGCAGTGCTTTATCGCTTTCCAGCAGCTCATGATAGATCGCGTCACAGTCCAGCACCAGCGCGCCAAAGGCCTCCAGCTCCCGCAGGGCCGTGGTCTTGCCGCAGCCGGAGGGACCGGTGATGCCGATGAGCGTCAGCTCCTCCGCCAGGGCCTCGGCAACAACTTCCTCGGAAAGCGCGGCCTCGCGCAGGATTCTGTAGGGCGTGCGGCTCATGTCGATGAGGGTGGACTCCCTGCCGATGCCGCAGGGGCCGCCGTCGATCACGGCGTCGATTCTGCCGTCAAAGTATTCAAATACCTGCTCCGCCGTCTTGGGGCTGGGTTCGCCCGAAGGGTTTGCGGAGGGCGCCGCGAGCGGCAGGCCGCAGGTTTTGAGCAGCTCAATCGTCAGCGGATGGTCCGGGCAGCGAAGGCCCACCGTCGTACCGCCCGCGAGGACAATGGAGGGAATCGCGGGCTTTGCCTTGAGTACAATGGTAAGGGGCCCCGGCCAGAAGTGTTTCGCAAGCTGATGGGCCTGGGGCGGTACCTCCTCACAATAGCGCTCCATGGCGCTCTCGTCCGGCACCATGAGAGACAGCGCTTTGATTTTCGGTCTGCCCTTGACCTCATAGATCTCTTTCACTGCTGTCTCATTGAGGCCGCTGCCCGCAAGGCCGTACACGGTTTCGGTCGGTACGGCGACGAGGCCGCCCGCGCGGATAATCTGCGCTGCGTCCTCAATGTTGTCGGTAATGCGTTTTGTCTCCATTCACGCCTCCGTCTGCGCCTGCAAAAGCGCCGCCTGATCCGCCGTGACCAGCGCGTCGATGAGCGCGTCCAGATCGCCGTTTATGATAGGCTGGAGATTGAAGTTTTTCATGTCCCCGCTCAGGCGGTGGTCGGTCACACGATTTTGAGGATAATTGTAGGTGCGTATACGCTCACTGCGGTCCCCGGAGCCGATCTGGCTGCGGCGCTCGCTGGCAATGGCGGCGTGCTGCCTGGCCTGCTCGGCCTCATACAGTTTGGCGCGCAGGATCTGCATGGCGCGGTCCTTGTTTTTATACTGGCTGCGCTCATCCTGGCATTCCACAACCGTGCCTGTGGGCAGGTGGGTGATGCGGATGGCGCTCTCGGTTTTGTTGACGTGCTGGCCGCCGGCGCCGGAGGATCGGTAGGTGTCGATCTTCAGATCGCCGGGGTCCAGGTGGAAATCGATCTCCTCCACCTCGGGCAGCACGGCGACCGTTGCGGCGGAGGTGTGGATGCGCCCGCCGGACTCCGTGACCGGGACACGCTGGACCCGGTGTCCCCCGGCCTCAAATTTGAGCCTTGAGTATGCGCCGGCGCCTTCGACAACGAAGCTGATCTCCTTGATGCCGCCGAGTTCCGTCTCGCTGATGTTTGCAACGTCGATCTTCCAGCCCTTCGATTCCGCATACATGGAGTACATGCGGAAGAGGTCGGAGGCGAAGAGCATCCCCTCTTCCCCGCCGACGCCGCCGCGGATCTCCATGATGACATTCTTGCTGTCATTCGGGTCCTTCGGGAGAAGCAAAATCCGGATCTCCTGCTCAAGCCGTTCACGCTCCTGCTTTGCCGCGGCGTATTCTTCCTGCGCAAGCTCCTTCATTTCGGCGTCGGACATGAGAAGAAGCGCTTCGTCCATGGCGGCGCAGGCACTGTTATAGCGCCGGTAAGCCGAGACGAGCGGTTCCAGTTCCCGGGATTCGCGCTCATACTTTGCGTAGACGGCGGGGTCAGAGTAGGTCCCCGGCTCTTCCATACGCGCGCACAGCAGATCGTATTTGTTTTCAAGCTGCCTGAGTTTGTCAAACATTGCAGACCCTCCCGAAAATGACAAGGTATTATAACATAATGGAAAAGGAAAGTAAACATGAAAAGGAGCCGCAAACGCGGCTCCTTACCATGTGTAAACAAACCCCAAATAGCGCGTCATTCCGAGCCAGTGCGCACACTGGCGTGGGAATCCGTTCTCCGGTACGATCTCAGTAAACATGCGGTTTCCGGGGAATACGGATTGCCACACCAACGCGACGCGCGAGAAACGCGTGACGCGATCCTTGCTTGTCGTGACATCGGTCACACAAGGTAAGGAATGTCGCGCGCTTCCCGCGCGTCAGAATGTTCGCAATGACAAGAACCGACTTTGTCTACAGTCCCAAAGGAGCCGCAAGCGGCTCCTTTGGGAACAAATATTGACTTTAGCTGCCGAGATAGGCCTTCTTGACATCCTCGTTGACCAACAGCTCCTTGCCGGTGCCGGTAAGGGTAATGCGCCCGGTTTCGAGCACGTAAGCATAGTCCGCGGTCTTGAGGGCCATGTTGGCGTTCTGCTCGATTAAAAGGACCGTGACGCCCTGATCGTTGATGGTGCGGATGATGTCAAAGATGCCCTTGACCACAAGCGGCGCAAGGCCGAGTGACGGCTCATCCATCATGATGACCTTCGGCTTGCTCATGAGGGCTCTTGCCACGGCCAGCATCTGCTGCTCGCCGCCGGAGAGCGTGCCCGCCATCTGCCAGGAACGCTCCTTCAATCTCGGAAACAGCCCATACACCCATTCCAGATCCTTTTCGATCTGTGCCTTGTCTTTGCGCAGGTAAGCGCCGATCCTGAGATTTTCCACCACACTCAGGTTTGTAAACACACGCCGCCCTTCGGGGACAAGCGCAATGCCCTTTTCCAGGATCCTGTTGATGGGCTGGCCGAGAAGCTCCTGCCCGTCATAGGTGATGGAGCCGCTGTCGGCTTTGACGAGACCGGAGATCGTGCGCAGCGTGGTGGACTTGCCCGCGCCGTTTGCGCCGATGAGGGTGACGATCTTGCCGTCGGGTACCTCAAGGCTCACACCCTGCAGGGCGCGGATGCCGCCGTAGGAAACATGCAGATTCTCAATCTTCAGCATCGTCTACCACCCCCAGATAGGCGTCGATCACCTTTTCGTTCTTCTGGATTTCATCCGGCGTACCGTGGGCAATCAACCGTCCGAAGTCCAGTACATAAATGCGGTCGGAGATATCCATGACCAGGTCCATGTGGTGCTCGATGAGCAGGATGGTCACATGGAAGTCCTTGCGGATCTGCGCGATAAACTGCGTCAGGTCCTGGGTCTCCTGCGGGTTCATGCCGGCGGCCGGCTCGTCGAGCAGGAGAAGCTTGGGCTCGGTGGCGAGGGCGCGGGCAATTTCCAGCCTGCGCTGCTTGCCGTAGGGAAGCGAGGTCGCCAGATCGTCCTTCACGTCCTCCAGGCCCACCACGCGCAGAAGCTCCATGACCTCATTGCGGTGTCTTGCCTCCTCGGCGCGGTTTGCACGGAAGGCGGCCGTGAAAAGATTGCTGCTGCGCTTGAGGTGCTTGGCAACCAGAATGTTGTCGAACACCGTCATGCTCTTCCAAAGGCGGATGTTCTGGAAGGTGCGGGCCATGCCGAGGCCGGTAAGCTTATCGGGCGTGGGCTCCTTCACCTGGCTGAACATGGTCCCGTTTGCGCCGAGGTAATTCTTTTTCATTTTGCCGTGGGGATAGTTTTCCACGACGCACTGCCCGTCGAAGCTGACACGGCCGTTTGTGGGCGCGTAGACGCCGGTGATGACATTGAAGGCCGTGGTCTTGCCCGCGCCGTTGGGGCCGATGATGGCGACGATCTCGCCCTCGTGGACCTCCATCGACAGGTCATTGACAGCCACGACGCCGCCGAACTGCATGGTGACATGTTCCACCAGCAGCTTTGTTTTCTGCTCGCTCATGACTGTGCCTCCTTCGCCGGGTCTTTTTTCTTCTTCCGGAACAGGTCAGGCAGCTCCTTCTCGCCCATGATGCCCTTGCGGAAGAAGAGCACCACGATCATGATGATGATGGAGAAAACCACAAGACGGAAGCCGTTGCGGAAGATATTCGGCGCCTCGATGCCGAGGAACTTGCCGGAGTCGAGGCCTCTCAGCCACCACTCGGACGCTGCCACAAACAGCAGCGAGCCGATGACGGAGCCTGTGATGGAGCCGATGCCGCCGAGAACGACCATGAGCAGGATCTCATAGGTCATGGCGGATTTGAAGTTATTGGCCTGGGCAATCGACAGCACCATGGCAAGCGTAGCGCCCGCGACGCCCGCAAAGAAGGAGCTCGTCACGAAAGCGATCATCTTGTGCTTGGCAAGATTGATGCCCATGGCCTCGGCTGCCACCTCGTCATCCCGGATGGCCTTGAAGGCGCGGCCGTAGGTGGAATTGACGATCAGGACGATCAGGAAGATGGATACCGTCGCGATCAGGACCGGGACAAAGGTTGACAGGCTCAGCTTTGTGCCGGCGATCTCCAGCTTGAATTTACTGGCACGCGCGAAGTTTTTCAGCAGGTTTGAGCCGTTGGTGACAGGGCCCAGCTTGCTCCACTGAAAGAGGGCGCGGATGATTTCGGCAAAGCCGAGGGTCGCGATGGCAAGATAGTCGGACTTGAGGCGCAGGACCGGCAGGCCGATCAGCCAGGCCAGCAGTGCCGCGACACAGCCCGCCATCACGAGCGCGATGAACACGCCCAGCGCGGTGCCGAAGCCGCCCATGCTCTGGGACAGCTTTTCGGGGATGGAGAAGCGGACAGCCGCGTCAAAGTACTGGTACACGGCGTCACGGGATTTATCGGGGATGGTGAAGATGGCGTAGGTGTACGCGCCGAGGAGCATAAAGCCCGCGTGGCCCAGGGAAAACAGGCCCGTATAGCCGTTCAAGAGGTTCATGGACACGGCGGCCAGGGCGTAGACAGAGCCCTTCTGCAGCACGATCAGCAGCATGCCCAGTCTGTCGGTGGGCTTGATCCACTGGTCAAGGCCGAAGATCAGCGCGAGGAAGGCCAGCACGGCGAGGAAGGCAATCCATGCGCCTTTTTTGCTTTTGGTTTCGATCATCGTCTTCCCCTCCTCTCAGACCTTGTCGGTGCTCTTCTCGCCGAAGAGGCCGGTGGGCTTAAAGACCAGAATGATTATCAGAAGCACGAAGGTGAACGCGTCGGAAAAAGTGGCAAGGCCGATCTGCTCACCGATGGCGCCGTTGACGATGAGGATGGTGTCAAGGCCCTTGATGACGCTCTCGGCGATGCCGATGATGAAGGCGCCGATCACCGCGCCGGGAATCGAACCGATCCCGCCGAACACCGCCGCGACGAAGGCCTTGAGGCCGGGCATGGCGCCCGAGGTGGGCACAACGCCGGGGTAGTTTGTGAAGAAGAGGATGGAGCCGACGGCAGCCAGGAAGGTGCCGATGATGAAGGTCGCGGAGATGACGCGGTTGATCTGGATACCCATGAGCTGGGAGGTCTCAAAATCACGGGAGACGGCGCGCATGGCCATGCCGATCTTGGTGTGGTTGATGAGCATGACGAGGGCGAACACCAGCACGATCGTGAGAAACGGCGTGATGACCGTGACGCGGGAGGTCTCCATCCCGAAGAGGCTGATGCGGTCGGAGATCCAGGGGATCTGGGGATAGTTCTTGTTCAGGCCGCCGGTGATGTACAGGGCGAGGTTCTGGAGCAGATAGCTCACGCCGATGGCGGAGATCATGACGGACATGCGGGGCGCGGTGCGAAGCGGTTTATAGGCCACGCGCTCGATGGTGAAGCCCAGCAATACCGTCAGGAGAATCACCAGCGGGATCGAGAGATAGAGCGGCAGCGACGCCGAGAGATACACCATCATAAGGCCCGACACCATGAACACATCGCCGTGGGCGAAGTTTATCAGGCGCAGGATGCCGTAGACCATGGTATAGCCGATGGCGATCAGCGCATATTGTCCGCCTACCGAGATGCCGGAGATGATATACGGCAGGGTCGTTTTCAAAGCGTCCATAAGCAGGTTTCCTTCCTACAGGAATTGAATCATTTACATGCGATTGCTGGCGGGAGCTGTAACCCCCGCCAGCAAAGAATTCTTATGTTCGGAAGCTGAAGCTTAACCGACAGTCGCGACCGTGACGAAGTCCCATGCGCCGGTCTCGGTGTTGCAGGCCTTGACGAAGGCGCTGTCACGCAGCGCGTCGCCGATCTCGTCGAAGGCGATCTTGCCGGTCACACCTTCGTAGGTGACGGAGGGCAGGACCTCAAGCACGTCTGCAGGATCGGTGGAGCCTGCGGCCTTGAGAGCCTCGAGAGCCATGTAGTAGGCGTCAAAGCCCATGACGGTGACGGCAGCCAGCTCGTCGTTGCCGCCGTTGTTGGCGAGGGCGGTGGAGTCGGAGTTGATCCAGGACTTGATGCCGGCGTCAAACTCGGCATCAGCGCCTTCCTGATAGAAGGTGGTCACGTTGATGTTGACATTGGTGCCCTTGGCAGCCTGGAGGATGACGTTGGAGTCCCAGGTGTCGCCGGCGAGGATGGGCATGCCCAGTGCCTGGGTGTCAGCCTTGGCAATGATCTGAGCGGCAGCCTCGGTGGAGACGGGAGAGAAGAACACGTCACAGCCCTGATTCTGGGCGTTGGTGATGTAGGTGGAGTAGTCGGAGGTGCCTTCGGGGAACTGCTCATAGACACAGTTGTCCTTGCCGAACGCTTCAATGAAGTAGTTGCACAGGCCGCCGGAGTAGTCGTCGCCCTGCTTGGCCAGGCAGTAGGCCTTGGTGGCGCCGAGCTCAGACTTAGCGAAGTTTGCAAGAACGGTGCCCTGGAAGGGATCGAGGAAGCAGATGCGGAAGTACACATCGCAGCCCGCGGTCACCTGGGGGTTGGTGCAGGTAACGCCGATGGCGGGGACACCGGCAGCGTCAAAGGTGTCGCTCGCGGCGATGGAGACGCCGGAGCCGTAGGAGCCGAGGACCAGGGAAACGCCGCTGGAGATCAGGGTCTGGGCTGCGGTGGGCGCCTTGTCATTGGAAGAGGCGTTATCAGCATAGACGAGCTCCACATCATAGGTGGTGCCGCCAATGTCGACGGTGGGGGTCAGGTAGTTTGCATACTGCATGCCGAGCACTTCCTGCTTGCCGCCGGCGCCGTTATCGCCGGACTGGGGCTCGAACACGCCGATCTTGACGACGGGGTTGTCGGCATAGGCGACACCCGCGGAACACAGGGCAAAAACCATAATCAGGGCCAATGCCAGAGACAGAACCTTTTTCATTTTGTTTCCTCCCTTTCTTGAGTCCGTATTTCAAAGACAGTTGTCTTTGCTTTTGACAAACCTATTATGCACTCTGTCGCGTTAAATTGCAATTGTGGTTTTTTTGGAATTTTCCGATTAGATCAATTCGACTTTCGTCAATTTAGACAATAATCTGCGTTCTGCGCCAATCCTCCCCCGGTACAGGACGTTCCGGCATCGGGCAGCAAAGGCGGTAGAGCTCATGGGCCTCAGCGCTGAGTTTGAACACTTTTTGCGCTTGTAAATCGAGCTTTTTGATTTCTCCGGTCTTGTTTATGATCGGAAGTGCCGTGTTTCCGCGTATTCTGGAGAGATGCGCCCTTCCCCGCTCATCGGAAGCCAGGATACGGATATAGGGAGGCATGCCCTTTGTATCTTCTGCACAAATACCGAGCGCGGCGCAAAGGAGCATGCGCCGCATGCGGGCAGCGGTGCAGCGCTTGCCGGAAGCCGCCGTCACGGTCTGCTCCAGGCTGCCCGTCTGCCACAGGGCCCGGTACAGCCGCCGCCCGACGCCGCCGCCCGCGTCCGGAAGCCGGTCGAAGTCCACCGGGCTCAGCTGGTACAGACGTGACAGCAGCGCGACCTCCAAAAGCTTTGCATCCCGTGACCGCCCCGCCGCAAGCTCCCGCCGGAACACTTTCATGGCGGGCTCAGGGATATACGGAGAAAGGTCATCCCCCTTTTTCAGCAGCTTTCGAAGCTGCATGGCAGATGGGTACTCCCCTTCCGCCGCGCTGTCGTGGGCGGCGCCTGTACGACGGATCGCAAGCGGCTGCATGCCGACGCCCAGTCTCTTCACCGCTTTCAGATACTCGACGGCGAGAATGTCATTGGGATCGGACAACCGCGCCGCCGTATCGCCCAGCGCCTCCGCCGCCGCAAGCTCACGGGCGCGGGCAAAGGACAATGATGCGTCGGCGTCCATGAGGGCGTGGATGCGCGCCTGTGCGCCCTCATCCAGAGCAAAATCCGCAAGCGCTCTGAGCGAGGAAAGATCGGCGCTCTCGCTTCCGAAGCTCAGGGCATCACAGCCGAGGCCCGCGAGGATCGAGACCGCGCCGAAGGCAAAGCCCTCCGCCGAGCTCAGGCACCAGGGCAGCGGAAGCTCCACGACCAGATCGGCGCCGCAGCGGCAGGCTGCTTCGGCGCGGACGAACTTGTTGAACACCGCCGCCTCGCCCCGCTGCACGAAATCGCCGGACATGACGCAGACCGTCGTCACATCCCCGCCGAGCATGCGCCGGGTTTCCTTCAGTTGATAGAAGTGGCCCATATGAAAGGGGTTATATTCACAGACAATACCGACGGTAGGCAAGACTGCACACTCCTTAAAAAATTCTTGCTTTTTCCTGTAAATGTATTAGAATAGAGCCAGGCATATTTTATTCGACTATCGCAGCAATTACAATAGAAAGGGAAGAAAATATGAAAATTTTAGTTATCAACGCCGGCAGCTCCTCTCTCAAGTACCAGCTCATCGATATGGAGACCGAACAGGTCATGGCCAAGGGCCTTTGCGAACGCATCGGCATCGACGGCCACCTCAAGCACAGCCCCCTGGTCGGCGGCAAGCCCGTCTTCAATGAGGACGTCCCCATGCCCACCCACTCTGAGGCCATTGCTGCCGTTATCGACAAGCTCACGAGTGCTGAATACGGCGTTGTCAGCTCCATGAAGGAGATCGACGCTGTCGGCCACCGCGTCGTTCACGGCGGCGAGAAGTTCGCTTCCTCCGTCAAGATCGACGATTCCGTCATGGCCGCCATTGAGGAGTGCATCCCCTTCGCCCCCCTGCACAACCCCGCCAACATCACCGGCATCAAGGCCTGCCGCGACGTGATGGGCGACGTGCCCATGGTCGCCGTGTTTGATACCGCTTTCCATCAGACCATGCCCGGCAAGGCTTATATGTACGCCGTGCCCTATGAATATTACAAAAACGACGGCATCCGCCGCTACGGCTTCCACGGCACCTCCCACCGCTACGTCTCCGGCCGCTGCGCGGAACTGATGGGCAAACCCATCGAAGAGCTCAAGCTCGTCTCCTGCCACATGGGCAACGGTTCCTCCATCTGCGCCATCGACGGCGGCAAGTGCGTGGACACCTCCATGGGCTTTACGCCTCTGGTGGGTCTGCCCATGGGCACCCGCTGCGGCGATCTGGACGCGGGCGTCATCCAGTTCATCATGAACAAGTACGGCATGGACATCAATGAGATGCTGAACATCCTGAATAAGAAGTCCGGCGTTCTCGGCGTGTCCGGTGTCTCCTCCGATTTCCGTGATCTGTCCGCCGCTGCAGAGGAAGGCAACGAGCGCGCCAAGCTCGCCCTCGACATGTTCAGCTACTGGGTGGCCAAGGTCGCCGGCTCCTATGTCGCCGCCATGAACGGCGTTGACGCCATCATCTTCACCGCCGGCGTCGGCGAGAACGACAAGGATACCCGCGCCGCCATCGCCGGGTACTTCGGCTACCTCGGCGTCAAGATCGATGAAGCCGCCAATTCCAAGCGCGGCGAGGATATCATGATCTCCACTCCCGACTCCAAGGTCAAGGTCTTCGTCATCCCCACCAACGAGGAGCTCGTCATCGCCAGAGATACCAAGGCAATCGTCGGCTGAGACCATAGGAATTTCAAAGGCCGCACCGGGTTTGGTGCGGCCTTTTCTGAAAACACATAAACAGGAGGTTTTATCATGCCTGCGTTTGAAGATTTCACCTTCCCTTCCAGCACGGGACACAACACCATCCACGCGCTCAAATGTCTGCCCGACGGCGCGCCGAAGGCTGTCGTCCAGATCGCCCACGGCATTGCCGAGCATATTGACCGCTACCGTCCCTTCATGGCCTTCCTCGCAGAAAACGGCTATGTCGCCGTCGGCAACGACCACCTGGGCCACGGCAAAACGATTCAGGACCCCAGCGAACAGGGCTTCTTTGCCGAATCCAACGGCTGGGATTATGTGGTTTCCGACATGGACAAGCTCCATGACCTGATGAAAAAGGACTACCCCGCCATCCCCTATGTCTTCTTCGGCCACAGCATGGGCAGCTTTCTCACCCGCACCTACCTCATCAAGCATCCCGACAAGTATGACGCCGCCATCATCAGCGGCACCGGCCACCAGGCGCGGCCCATGGTCCTGGGCGGCTATGCGGCGGCGAGCTTCTTTGTGAAAAAAGAGGGTGCCCGCACGGTCGGCACCAAGCTCAACGACATCGCCTTCGGCTCCTACAACAAGGGCTATGAAAATCCCCGCACCATCTACGACTGGCTCAGCCGTGATCCCGCCGTGCCCGACGCCTACGCCGCCGATCCCCTCTGCGGCTTTATCGCAACGAACGGGCTGTTCCGCGACATGATGGGCGGCATCAAGTTCATCACCGACCAGAAGAACATCAACACCATGAACAAGAAGTGCCCCATCTACTTCATGTCCGGCGACTCAGACCCCGTGGGCGAGAACGGCAAGGGCGTTACGAAAGCCTACAAAGCCTTCTGCAAGGCCGGGCTGCGCGATGTGACCATCCGCCTCTATCCCGGCGGGCGGCATGAGATGCTCAACGAGACCAACAAGGAGCAGGTGTATCAGGACATCCTTGCATGGCTCAAGGAGAAAGTCGGATAACATCGCATAAGAATAACGGACAATACCCGCCATGCGCTCCTCCGAAGCAGGAAAGCACGGCGGGTATTCTTATAGCGATCAGCGAAGCAACAGCCGGTTGCTTGTATTTTGGTATGCGCGCCTTTATAATGTCAGTAAGGAGGTGGCAAAATGGACGCAAAGGACATACTGTTTGAACTGCGCACAAAAAACGGTCTTTCGCAGGATGAGCTGGCCGAAAAAATATTTGTAACCCGGCAGGCGGTTTCCCGCTGGGAAAACGGCGATACCGTGCCGAGCACTGAGACGCTCAAACAGCTCTCAAGGCTCTATAACGTCTCTATCAACACGCTTCTCGGTTCTCCGCGCAAGCTGGTCTGTCAATGCTGCGGGATGCCGCTTGACGACGCGGTCATCGGCAGGGATCGTGACGGCGCGCTCAACGAGGATTACTGCCAATGGTGCTATGCGGACGGGACATACACCTACCATGACATGGATGAATTGATTGACGTCTGCGCCGCGCACATGGCGAATGAAAACTGCTCCGAAGCGCAGGCGCGGGCATACCTGAAACAGACGCTGCCGAAGCTGGACTATTGGAAGCGTTACGAGGAATTGAGCGACGGCGGCCAATTCGAGGCCTTCAAGAGACAACTGATCGAAGAGATCAATGCTCTCTCCGTTGAGGGGATGCCCAAGGTGGAAAAGCTCAACGCCCTGGTCGGAAGGTATGTGAATCTCGCCTATCGCTTGCCGAGCGGCATGCCTGTACAGTTTCTGGATGACGGGACCACCTATCTGGGGGCCCAGCTTGAGCCGGAGTTCGGCGGCGAACGCTGCTTTGGGGTACTCGCCAACATGGATTTCATTCTGGTCAGCACATACGGAATAGACGGAGCCGATCCGGAGCTCATTCTCTATAAAAAGAGATAGCCTTTCCCCATGCAGGAACAAACATCGTAAACAAAAGATACCCGCCATCCGGCGGGTATCCAGACCGTAGACAAAGTCGGTTCCTCGTCATTGCGAGCCAGTGCGCACACTGGCGTGGCAATCCGCCCGCCGGAGGCACTTAACGATTCAGAAATCTAAACCTGGCCGCCGGGAAAGCGGATTGCCACACCAGTGACATCGGTCACTGGTTCGCAATGACAGGTGGTAAGCTGGTTCTTTCTTCGATAAGTAGGTGCGCATTTAATCAAAAAGGTACCCGCCGTTTGGCGGGTACCTTTTTGATTATCGTTTTGGAATTACTCCTCGACCTCGGGGGCGATGCCGGAAGCGACACCGTCAGCAGAGACCTCGTAAACGAGGGCGTCATCCTCAGCGATGGGCTCCTCGTCGACATACTCTTCCTCAGCCTCGGGGGCCTTGACCGGAGCGGGCTCGGACATGGCGCGGATGGACAGGGAGATCTTGTGCTTCTCCTCGTCGATAGCAGTAATCTTGGCCTCGACCTCGTCGCCGACGGTCAGCACGTCCTCGGGCTTGCCGATGCGGCGGTTGGCGATCTGGGAGATGTGGATCAGGCCGTCAACACCGGGCAGGACCTCGGCAAAAGCGCCGAAGGGCATGAGCTTGACGATCTTGACAGGGGCGATATCGCCGACCTGGTAGCGGCTGGTGAACTGGGTCCAGGGGTTGCCGTCGGGATCCTTGTAGCCGAGGGAGATCTTGCGCTTTTCCTTGTCGAAGTTGATGACGTAGACGTCGATCTCGTCGCCGACGGAGACGACCTCAGAGGGCTGGTGGATGCGGCCCCAGCTCAGCTCGGAGACGTGAACCATGCCGTCGATGCCGCCGATGTCGACGAAGGCACCGTAGCTGGTGAGGGACTTGACGACGCCGTGATACTTCTTGCCGACCTCGATCTCGTTCCAGATGTTCTCGATGCGCTCACGGCGCTCAGCTTGGGCGACGCGGCGGATGGAGCCGACAACGCGCTTGCGGGCCTTGTTGACCTCGGTGATCTTGAGGCGGACAGTCTTCTTGAGAAGCTGGCTCAGCTCAGCATCGCGGGGCAGATCGGTCTGGGAAGCGGGGACGAACACACGCACGCCCTTGACGTTGACAACAACGCCGCCCTTGTTCTCTTCGGTGACAACACCCTCGAGAACGGTGCCGCTCTCGACGGCGTCCTCGATATCGGTCCACATCTTGGCGGCATCCAGGCGCTTCTTGGACAGCATCGCGGTGCCTTCCACGTCGTTGACGCGGACAACAACAGCCTCGATGGTATCGCCGACCTTGACAGCGTCTTCGACCTTGATGCCGTCGTCGGTGAACTCGGACGTGGGGATGAAGCCGGAATACTTGGTACCAAGGTCAACGCTGATCTCAGTGCCGGTAATCGCGACCACAAGGCCGGTCACCTTATCTCCATTATATATAGTTTTCAGAGAATCCTCCAACATTTCGTCAAAAGACATCTCTTTTTCAGCTGTGGTTTCTTCAACTTTGATCTCGTCACTCATTTTGTTTCTTACCTCCTTAATTATCCACGCTGGGGTCGAGGCGCCGGCGGTGAGGCCCACTGTGTCTGCGGCCTCAAGCCTGTCCAGGTCGAGCTCACAGGTGCGCTCGATAAACTGAACGTTGGAGCAGTGCTCCGAACAGATCTGTGCAAGATGCACGCTGTTGGCACTGTGCTTTCCGCCGATGACGACCATTGCGTCACACTCCGAAGCAATTCTCGCTGCTTCTTCTTGCCGCGTGGACGTAGCAAGACATATTGTATCAGATATTTTTGCATTTGTACATCTTTTTTTTATGAAGTCACAACATTCGGTAAAATTACTGTGTGTCTGCGTGGTCTGCACCACAACAGTTATCGGTTTTTCCCAAGGGTCGGGTTGGTTATTTAACCATTTTTTTACTTCTTCGGCATTTTCCAGCACGACATGGTCCCCACACCAGCCGCAGATGGCATTGACCTCCGGGTGGGAGCGCATGCCGATCACGATGGTGAAGCGCCCCTCTTCCTTCGCTTTGGCCGCAATTTTATGGATGGCGCGCACCTTGGGGCAGGTGGCATCATGGATTTCCGCCCCCGCCTGGCCGAGCGCCGTGTATACCTCCGGTGCGGCGCCGTGGGCGCGTACCAGGACCCGCTCCCCCGCTCTGACCTCTTCCGTAGTCTCAACGACACGCATGCCTTTTTCCTTGAGGACATTCACCACATCCTCATTATGGATGAGCTCCCCGAGGCTTGCGCACGCGCCGTGCTCCTCCAGGAGCTTCATCGCCATATCCACCGAACGCCGCACGCCGAAGCAGAAGCCGGCGCTGTCGGCCACGATCAGTTTTTTCACAGTGCTTCCTCCGGACTGACGGCGAGCTTTGTGATCACGATCTCACACAGGCGGGCAAAGGTCTCCTCAAAGCTCAGGTCGCTCGAATCGAGCTCCACGGCGTCCTCCGCCTTCTTCAGCGGCGCGGCGGCACGGGTGGTGTCCTGCTCGTCACGCCGGATCATATCGTGCAGGACCGCCTCGAAACTCTGGTCGCTGCCTTTTTCTTTGAGTTCGTTGAGGCGGCGGCGCGCTCGTGCCTCGGGCGAGGCGGTGAGGAAGATCTTGAGCTCCGCGTCCGGCAAAACGACGGTGCCGATATCGCGGCCGTCCATGATAACGTTATTCTCACGGGCAAATCGGCGCTGCATGTCCAGCAGAAAGCTGCGCACGCGCTGGTGGGAGGATACGTCGGAGGCGCAGAGGGAGATCTCCGGCAGGCGGATTTCCCGGGAAACATCCCGCCCGTTCAAGAACATGCACTGCTCGCCCTGTTCGTTATAGCGGATGGCGATATCGAGCGTTGGGAGCAGCTCCATCACAGTGTCCTCGTTCTTTCTGTCAATGCCCGCCTCATGGCAGGCAAGACCCAGCGTGCGGTAGATGGCCCCGGTATCCACATAGAGGAAACCGAAGGCCGCGGCCAGGCGTCTGGCCATGGTGCTCTTCCCCGCGCCGCTGGGGCCGTCGATGGCAATGGCGTAATATCCGTTCATGTTGTGTACCTCTTTTATACTGCGTTTCCTGCAACATAGCCGGTGGACCAGGCGATCTGCAGGTTGAAGCCGCCCGTATAGGCGTCGAGATCCAATACCTCGCCCGCAAAATAGAGGCCGGAGACAAGCTTCGACTCCATGGTGCGGGGATTGATTTCCTTCGTGCTCACGCCGCCCGCGGTGACGATGGCCTCGTCGATGGGGCGAAAGCCGGAGACAGATACCGGGAAACGCTTCAAAAATTCCAGCAGCCGCAGGCGTTCGGCACGGGTGATGTCGTGCACGGGCTTATCCTCCGGGATGCCGGACAGCCGCACAAGCACGGGGATCATCGAGTGGCCCGCCAGGTCGCCGAGGCTGTTTTTAAAGTCCCGGTTTGCATACTTTTCAAAATCCCGCAGGATGCGCGCATCGAGCTTCTTCTCGTCGAGGCCGGGCTTGAGGTCGATAAGCAGCCGGTATTCAGCCTCCCCCATACGCCGCATATGGGCGCTGGCCGAGAGCACCAGCGGGCCGGAGACGCCGAAGTGGGTGAACAGCATCTCGCCCAGTTCCTTATAAATGAGCTTGCCGTCCTCATAGGCCGAGAGCGTCACGTTCTTCGGGGCAAAGCCCTGCATCTCGGCGCAATAGTCATCCGGACTTTCCAGCGGGACAAGGGACGGGCGGCGCGTCGTGACCGTGTGGCCAAGTTCTTCGGCAAAGCGGTAACCCGCGCCTGTGGAGCCGGTGAGCGGGTAGGAAAGCCCGCCGGTGCACACGGCCACAGCGCGGCAGGGTATAGTCCCCGCCTCCGTCATGACGCCCGCGACCGCGCCGTTTTCCGTGATGATCTGCTTAACGCTGGTCTTCACCGTTCTGACCCCGGCCTTGCGGCAGAGGGCGGCGATCGTCGCCGCCACGTCATTTGCGTTGTCCGACTGTGGGAAGACACGGTTTCCCCGCTCGGTCTTGAGCGGGAGACCGGCAGACTCAAAAAAGGCCATGGTGTCGGCAGGTCCGAAGCGGTTCAGGGCGCTGTAGAGGAAGCGCCCGTCGCCGGGGATGTTCGCCATCATGGTTTTGACGTCACAGTTGTTTGTCAGGTTGCAGCGGCCCTTGCCCGTGATGCGGAGCTTGCGCCCCAGCTTGTCGTTTGGCTCCAGCAGCAGGGTCTTTACCCCGCGGGCCGCCGCCTGATACGCGCACATCATGCCCGCCGGGCCGCCGCCGATGACGACGAGCTCCGTCGATTCAAACTGCATATGTAATCACTTCTTTCCGAGAAGCTTGTCAATTTCAGTCTTTGTGAGTTTCCGGAAACAGCCGGTCTTGAGATTCCCCAGCTCCACGCCGCCCTCTTCGACGCGCACAAGGCGCGTGACCTTGAGGCCCGCCTGCTCGCACATCTTGCGCACTTGGCGGTTTCTCCCCTCGCCGATGGTGATGGAGAGCAGCGCCCTCTCGGGAAAGCCCTGGACGATGTCCACACCTTTTGCCTGCACGATGACGCCGTCGATGTCCATCGGGCGGCGCAGGCGGTGCACCGCCTTTTCGATGTTCTCCCCGGTGACCGAGGTATGATAGACCTTGCTCACTTCATGGGCCGGGTGCATGACGCGGTTGGCAAAGTCGCCGTCGTTGGTGAGAAACAGCAGGCCCTCGGAGTACATGTCGAGCCTGCCCACGGGATAAACGCGGCTTTCCAGCTCGCCCAGCAGCTCCGTCACGTTTTTGCGGCCCTTTTCGTCGTGCAGGGTGGTGACATAGCCGCGCGGCTTGTTGAGCATGAGATAGAGCTTTTCGCCCTCGCGCGGCAGCTCCTTCCCGTCGACCGTGATGCGGTCAAGGGCGGGGTCCGCCTTGTCGCCGAGCTTTGCCTTCTCGCCGTTGACCTTTACGCGGCCGGCGGTGATGGCCTCCTCCGCCGCCCGGCGGGACATAAGCCCCGCGGCGGAGATCAGTTTTTGGATTCGTTCCGTCATGGTTTCTTTTCCTCAATATTCATGCATGGATCGGCCAGTGCCGCGCTATCTCCGTAAACAAGCGGGAAACGTGAAAGCTGCCTGCCGTCCTTCCAATACGTGAGCATGCCCGCTGCGTCCCCCTCGCTTACGGGGGCGAAGACAAAGCGCGGCAGCTCCGCGCAGAGTTCCGTATCCCGGTCACGCGGCAGCGCAATTCTCGATCCGGGCGCGGGAATAGCTTTGACCTGTTCCCGGCTGCCGGAGATCACGGGCACCTCGAAGGAAAGCTCCGCGCTCAGATCGTGCAGGGCATAGCTTCTGTATGCCCAGTCGTACAGCCGCATGTGGTCGTTCCAGTCGTCGGGGTCTGCGAGCGTCACGCAGACGAGGGTCATGCCCTCCCGCTCGCAGCAGGAGACGAGACAGCGGCCCGCCGCGCGGGTATAGCCCGTCTTGCCGCCGATGCAGCCGGGGCACATGCGCAAAAGCCGGTTATGGTTGATCAGTGTCTGACCCGCGGCCTCCGCCGATTTCACCGCGCTGAGCGAGCGAAAGGCCGGATTTTCCATACAGGCACACATGAGCCGGGCAAGGTCCCTGGCGGTGGAATAATGAGCGTCGGCGTCAAGGCCGTGGGGGTTTTCAAAATGCGTATCCCGCAGTCCCAGCGCCCCGGCCTTTTGGTTCATGAGCTGCACGAAGGCTTCCTCGCTGCCCGCCGTGTGCTCGGCAAGCGCGAGAGCCGCGTCGTTGCCCGAGGCAAGCAGCAGCCCGAGAAGAAGCTCGCGCACCGTATAGCGCTCGCCCGCCTTCAGATACATGGACGAGCCCTCGACCGCACAATGGCGGGCCTGGGCTGTGAACACATCGTCGAGTGAGGCGTGTTCCAGGCACACCAGCGCCGTCATGAGCTTGGTCGTGCTGGCGATGAGGCTGCGGCTGTCCGCGTTTTTTGCGTAGAGGGTGCTGCCGTCATCCGCACAAAGCACAATACAGGCCTCCGCCTGCACAGGCGGGGCCGACTCGCCGAAGGCGGAGGCGGGCAGCATCAGGAGTAAAAGGGATATAAGCAGAATACATACAAGAGACCGAATAATAAGCACCACCCTGCTTGTAATCTGGGCAGTGCTTATTATGCGTCTTCATACGCGCGATTATTTGTTATCGTTCTTGCCTTCGTTGTGCTTGTCGATGAAGGCGTCGATACGGTCCATGACCTGGGGCACCAGATCGATCACGCGGTCGACGGTGTTGCTGGCGGGCGGAGTGACATTGACCATGCGCACAACGCCGTCCTTGATGATCAGAAAGCCCATGGGTTCGATCTTGACGCCGGTGGCGTTGCCGCCGCCGTAGGGGCGCTCTCCCGCCTTCTTGCTGTTAAACTCTACGCCGCCTCCGCCGAAGCCGACACTGATCCTGGAAATGGGAACCAGCATGATCCCGTCGGGCGTATAGATGGGATCGCCAACAACCGTGTCAACCTTGAGAATGTTCTTGACATTCTCCATCGTGTTCTGCATCAGTTCGCCGATCGGATTATTCTCCATGTTCGTCTTTCCTTTCCTCAGTCGTGATTTCGATCTCTGTATCCGCAGTTGTTTCGCTCTGTTCATCGGGGAGCTCCTGTGTGCCCGCGTTCTTTTTGGCAAGCTTTGCCTCCTTGCGCAGGCGGAGCTTGTTTTTGATGAGCACGCCAAGGGCCCCGAAGGCCACCGCAAGGGCCATATGCACCACCTGAATGAGGCGCAGCGTGACGCTCAGCTCCAGGTCAACGCGCATTTTATCGGCGGTAAAGTCCACATCCGTCCACACGTCCACATTCCCTGTGATGCGGAATTTCTGCGCGCAGACGGGAGCCAGGGTACTGAGCGCCCAGTTTACATAGCCGAAGGTCATGGCCGTGTTATAGGGGTCCTGCCCCGCCGCCGTATAGTGCAGCATGAAGCGGCGCACGGTGAGCTTGCCAAATTTGCCGAGGCCGTTGATGGCCTTCTTCACAAGCTCGAAAAGCTCTTCCTTTGAGAAGTTCAGGTTCAGCTTCTTTTTGGGTTTTGCCTCTTTCTCGGGCTTGGGTTCCTTCGGGGGCTTCTCCTTTTTGGGCTTTTTCTCCCTGGGCGGCTTGTTGGGATCCGCGGGTTTTTTGGGCAGGAGCTGATAGGCAAAGCCGTCCATGCGCGCAGCCAGTCGAAACTCTCCGCCGACATAGCCCACATCCGCGCCGATGGGCACGAGCAGCACCACCGCGACCATCAGCAGCACCAGGCCCACGAGGATCCAGGCCACAACGGGCAGGAAGATAAACAGCAGCACCAGGGCGGCAAGCACGCCGAGGGCTATCCATACAATCAAGCTCATCCCTCCTCGTTTGTTGTGTCGATGGCTTCCTCCATACTGATCTGTTCAGGCTGCTGGGGGTTGGTAAGTTTATCGATCGCGCTCTGGATCTTTTCCAGGCCTTCGCTCCCGCTGATCTCGGGCAGGACCGGCAGCTCCGACAGCTTGCTGACACCCATGGTGCGCAAAAACGCATCCGTTGTGCGGAAAACGGCCGGACGGCCCGGGGCTTCCAGGCGGCCGCATTCTTCAATGAGACCGCGCTCGGTGAGCATGCTTACCGTATAGGAGCTGTCCACCCCGCGCACCTGTTCCACATAAGCTCTTGTCACCGGCTGGAAATAGGCCACGACCGCCAGCGTCTCCAGTGCCGGCTGGGAGAGCATGGGGGGCTTCCGCTGCTCAAGGCAGCGGCTGATGACGGTCGCGTATTCCGGGGCCGAGCACATCTGCACTTTATCGTCGAGCCGCAGGATGCGCATGCCGTGCCCCTCGTTCTCGTACAGGGCCGCAAGGGCATCCACAGTCTCGGAGACTGTCTGCTCGTCGGTCTGCAGGATCAGCGACAATCTTGCCAGCGGCACGCTGTCACCGGCGGCAAATAAGATGGCCTCAAGGGCCGAAGAAAGATTCTCTGTCATGTTTCTACGATCTTTTCCATAATTTCATCCACGTCACCGCCGACAAAGCTGAGCGTGTAGCTGTCCTCCGCGCGTTCGACATGGACGCTGCCGATGCTGCAGAGCTCCAGCACCGACACGAAGGTGGCGACGATCTCCGAGCGCGAGGCACATTCGCGGTAGAGCTCTATGAGGCTCACATCGCTTTTGCGCAGGCGGTTTAAGATCTGCAGGCTCTTGTCGCGCACGCTGTAAACGATCCTGCGCGGCACCTTGGCGCTCATGTCCGGCGGGGCGGCCTTGCCGCCGCGGGCATAGATGCGGTACATGGCGCGCAGCAAATCCACCGGCTCGTGGTGGTATTCATATTCCCTGCCGACCTTGGGCAGAGGCTCGGGCTGCTTTACGTAAAACAGCAGGCCCTGTTCGGAGGCTTTTTTCAGATCGGGCACGATCTTCTGGACAGAGGCGAACACATCCCGCGCCTTGAGCTGTTCGAGGGATGTCATGAGCAGTTCAAGCTCCGACACCTCTTCCTCGTCGGCCGCAAGCAGCGTGCGCGTTTTGATATACAGAAGCTGGGCCGCCATCTGCACAAACTCGCTTGCGATCTCAAGATCCATGCTCTGCGCCTGTTCCAGCCACGCCAGATACTGGTCCAGGATGTCGGAGATGCTGATATCGCGGATCTCGATTTTATTTTTGGAAAGAAGCTGCAGGATCAGGCTCAGCGGGCCTTCAAAGTCCTGCATGGCGTCCTTGTCATGGACGATGCCTTCCAGATAAAAATTGGGATTTTCCATTCACGTTCACTTATAGAAGAGAGTAAATACCGTGTCACAGGCCCACTGGGAGATGGGCACAAGGTGCATGAAGCACCAGCGGATCGCCGCCGACAGCGGCCTTCCCAGCGCGCCGGACCACACCAGCGCGAGCAAAATCAGGCTGCCATAGCGCTCATAGCGCATGAGAGAGCGGTAGCTGCCCTCATCCAGCAGGGAAAAGAGCACCTTGGAGCCGTCCAGCGGCGGAACGGGAAGCATGTTGAAAACGGCGTAGCCCATGCTGATATAGGCCGTGAGCTCCAGCATGTCCAGTACATAGGCACCCAGCTTGCTGCTCCCGAGCGGGATAAAGAACACACCGTACAAAAGCAGGAAGACCAGCGTGATGACCACGTTGCTCACGGGCCCGGCAAGCGCGGTGATGGCCATGCCGCGCTTCGGGTTCTTGAAGCGGTACATGTTCACCGGCACGGGCTTTGCATAGCCGAAGTGCACGGTCAGCATCATCAGAAGGCCGATGGGGTCCAGATGCTTGAGGGGGTTCAGGGTGAGACGCCCGGCGCGCTTTGCCGTATCGTCTCCCAGTCGGTAGGCCACCAGACCGTGGCTCAGTTCATGCAGGGTAATGCAGATCAGGGACGGTATGATGCCGCTCAACAGATCCAGCAGATAGCTGAAATCAAAACCGTTTTTGATAAGTTCCCAGTCGCTGATCGCAGTCACCCCCAAGATATCGACATTCTACCAAATTTTGATACAAAATACAAGAGCAGCGGGGAAATTATTCCCCGCTGTCTAACTGTTCAAACAAGCTTGTTGATCTCTGCCAGCAGCAGATCTCTGCCCTGGCCCTTCTCGGCGGAAAACGGGATGACCGGGACCTCATCGGGCAGGCCGAGGGTCTCACGGATCAGGGCAAGATTCGGCTCGATCTCGCTCTTTTTGAGCTTGTCGAGCTTATTGGCCACGACCACCAGCTTGCAGGATGCGCCCTTGAACCACTCCGCCATGGTCACATCGTCGGCCGTGGGCTTGTGCCGCGCGTCCACGATCATGACGCCGAGCTGGAAAAGGCCGGCGGCAAAGAAGTCCTCCATGAGTTTTCCCCAGCGCTCGCGCTCACTCTGGGAGACCTTGGCATAGCCGTAGCCCGGCAGGTCGATGAGGTAGAGGCGCTCGTCGATGAGAAAGTAATTGACATGGATGGTCTTGCCGGGGGTGGCGCCGACGCGGGCAAAGTTCTTGCGGTTGAGAAGCCGGTTAATGACCGAGGACTTGCCGACATTGGATTTCCCCGCGAAGGCCACGGCGGGCATGGAGCTTGCGATAAACTGATTGGGCCTGACGGCGGACTTTACAAACTCCGCCTTGTTGACGTTCAAAGCTTTCATATCACTGTCTGACGGGGATGCGCTCCTGTCCCTGTACGGGGATAGGCGCGGATACCGCCGTCTCATTTGATTTCCGGACCAGCGCGACATCCAGGATGTCGTCCACATTCTCGGCCGAAACAAAGCTGAGCTTGGAGCGCACCGTCTGGTCTATGTTTTCCAGATCCACTTCGTTGTCCTTCGGGATGATGACGGTTTTGACCCCGGCGCGAAGCGCGCCCATGGTTTTCTCCCGGAGTCCTCCGATGGGCAGCACGCGGCCGCGCAGGGTCACCTCGCCCGTCATAGCCACATCACGGCGCACAGGAGTCCCCGTAAGGGCGGAAATGAGCGCGACCGTCATGGTAATGCCGGCGGAGGGCCCGTCCTTGGGCACGGCCCCCTCCGGGAAGTGGATATGGATATCGCGGTTTTTATAGAATTCCGGGTCGATGCCCAGCAGCGCGCTGCGGCTGCGGATGTAGGTGATGGCCGCTCTGGCGGATTCCTTCATCACGTCGCCGAGGTTGCCGGTCAGCTCCAGTTTGCCGCTGCCCGGAACGACCGCGACCTCCACGTCCAGCACCTCGCCGCCCACCTGGGTCCAGGCAAGACCGCGCACAAGGCCGATCTCATCGCGCGGGTGCACGGTGTCGGGCTTGAATCTGGCGGGGCCGAGCAGGTCCTGGAGACCGGCGGCGTGCAGGCTGAGGCTCTTGTATGTTTCCTCCGCGATGCCGCTTGCCGCCTTGCGGCAGACGTTGGCAATCTCGCGCTCGAGATTTCTGACGCCGGATTCGCGGGTGTAGGAGGCGATGATGCCGCGGATCGCGTCGTCGTTGATCCTTAACTGCGCGGGCTTGAGGCCGTGCTTTTTGCGCTGCTTCGGGATGAGGTGCCGCTTTGCGATCTGCAGCTTCTCCTCATCGGTGTAGCTATTGAGCTCAATGACCTCCATGCGGTCGAGCAATGCGCGCGGGATGGTGGAGGTGGTGTTGGCTGTCGTAATGAAGAACACACCGGACAGGTCAAAGGGCAGCTCGAGGAAGTTATCGCGGAAGCTGCCGTTCTGCTCCCCGTCCAGGGCCTCCAAAAGCGCCGCCGCGGGATCGCCGCGGTAGTCGGCGGCGAGCTTGTCGATCTCGTCGAGGACCATGAGGGGGTTGCAGGACTTGGCCTGGATGACGCCGCTGATGATGCGGCCCGGCATGGAGCCGATGTAGGTGCGGCGATGGCCGCGGATCTCGGCCTCATCGTGTACGCCGCCGAGGGAGATGCGCACGAGCTTGCGGTTCGTGGCGGCGGCGATGCTCTGGGCGATGCTGGTCTTGCCGGTGCCCGGAGGGCCGACGAGGCACAGAAGCCCGCCCTTGATGTCGGGGCTTAATTGCTTGACGGCAAGGTATTCCAAAATGCGCTCCTTGACCTTCTCGAGGCCGAAGTGGTCGTCGTCCAGCTTCTTGCGCGCTTTGGCGATGTTGATGGTCTCTTTGGTGGTGACGCCCCAGGGGATCTCCAGGCAGATGTCCAGGTAATTGCGCAATACGGCGGCCTCGGAGGAACCGAAAGGCTGCTTGGCAAGCCTGCCCAGCTCCTTCAGGAGCTTTTCGCGCACTTCGTCGGTGACGGGCAGGGCCTCGATCTTCTCGCGGTAGAGCTCGATATCGTCGTCCTCGCCGAGCTCGGCCTGGATGATCTTCATTTCCTCGCGCAGGTAGTAGTCCCGCTGGTTGCGGTTCATCGCCTCCTGGGTCTGGTCACTCAGTTCCTTCTCGATGCTCAGGATGCTGAGCTCCCTTGTGAGAAGACGGTTGATGAGAGCAAGGCGCCGGGTGGGATAGCGCTCCTCCAGCAGAAGCTGCCGGTCCTCCACGCTCAGGCGCACGTTCTGCGCCAGGTAATTGGAGACATAAGCGGGGTCGGGATTGGCGAGCAAGTTCAGAAGCTGCTCGTTGATCATGTCGCCGTTATACTGGATGTATTCTTCAAACTGGTTGAGGCAGCTGCGAAACAGCGCTTCCTTCTTGTCGGCGCTGACACGCTCGGGCTTATCCTCCAGTTCCTCCACATAGGCGTAGTAATTGTCCGGTTCGCAGTGCATGCTCTCCGCCTTCGCGCGGTAGAGCCCCTCCACCATCACGCGGCAGATATTGCCGTGGGGCTGGCGAAGCTGCTGGCGGATGCGGCAGACGGTGCCGACGGGATAGATCTCGTCCTGCGTGGGCATGTCTGCGCTCAGATCCTTCTGGGCCGAGAGGAAGATGATCTGGTCGGCGCGGATGGAGCTGTTGAGCGCGGCGATGGAGGCGGGCCGCTCCACATCGAAGGTCAGGAGCATCCCCGGGAACACATGCAGCCCCCGCAGCGCAAGCAGCGGCATTTTTTTAAATTCGTGATTTTTCTGTGCCATGGTGTATCCTTTCCGGTATACTCCCGATTACTCGTTGGCGCTTTTCAGCTTCTTCTGCTCTGCCGGAGATGCAAGCGCGGGATCTCCCTCATGCAGCACCAGGGGGCTTGTGCCCTCGCGCACGCTCTCGGCGGTGACAAGTACCTTCTTTGCCGTCTTGTCGGAGGGGATGCGGTACATGATGTCGGTCATGACGCTCTCCACGACGCTCCGCAGACCGCGCGCGCCGATCTTCATTGCGATCGCCCTGTCGGCGATGGCCTCCAGCGCCTCCGGCTCATAGGCAAGCTCCACCCCGTCGTAGGACATGAGGGTCTGGTACTGCCGTGTCATGGCGTTTTTCGGCTCGGTGAGGATGCGGACCAGGTCGTCCCGCTTGAGGCTTTCCAGCGTGGCCACCACCGGCAGTCTGCCGATGAGCTCGGGGATGATGCCGAACTGCAGCAGATCGTGCTGCTGCACCTGGGACATGATCGCGCCCACGTCGCGGTCGGCCTTGCTGGTGATATCCGCGCCGAAGCCCATGCTCTTTTTGTCGGTGCGCTTCTCGATGATCTTGTCAAGGCCGTCGAAGGCGCCGCCGCAGATAAAGAGGATGTTGGTGGTGTCCACGTGGATAAACTCCTGCTGGGGGTGCTTGCGTCCGCCGTTGGGGGGGACGTTTGCGATGGTCCCCTCTAAAAGTTTCAGCATGGCCTGCTGCACGCCCTCGCCGGACACGTCGCGGGTGATGGAGGTGTTCTCGCTCTTGCGGGCGATCTTGTCGATCTCATCGATGTAGATGATGCCCTTCTCTGCCCGCTCCACATCGAAGTCCGCAGCCTGCAGGAGTTTGAGGATGACATTCTCCACGTCCTCGCCCACATAGCCCGCTTCCGTCAGGGTGGTGGCGTCGGCGATGGCGAAGGGCACGTCGAGCATCTTGGCCATGGTCTGGGCAAAGAGGGTCTTGCCGCTG
>Ga0310691_10000919_pt1 | contig 49479 bp, 64 predicted proteins | sample 176DNAGHGlowgp2_FD_203887 | JGI IMG/M metagenome (GOLD analysis project Ga0310691, IMG submission 203887) | Sheep rumen microbial communities from Palmerston North, Manawatu-Wanganui, New Zealand - 1766 DNA GHGlow gp2 (v2) (version 2) | ecosystem: Host-associated > Mammals > Digestive system >... | reverse complement strand
AATTATTACAAATAATTAATTTTTACATTTAAAAAAGAGGCATATCTCATAATCTGCATCCTTCAATGTATCACTGCCATGTATAACATTCTCAGTTTTACTTATAGAATACATAGATCTAATATCAATTATTACATCCCTATATCTTTCAACGGCATTCTCCCCGGATATTATCATTATTTCAACCTCTTTTCCAACCATTGATTGTTTCAATTCGTTAAAAAATTGTTTTTCTTTGTGCATATTGTAAAGTTTATCAAACTTGTCTTCCGTCATGATTATTTTCTTAGACTTTACAATCTTTAAGCCATATGACTTAATTATACTTTTTATTTCATTTATTTTGTCCATTCCACTTGGTTTTATCATTCCAAATGTTTTTTCAATATCTGTTTTTGCACTACATTGCATTGCACCAAAACTAAATAAAAAAGAGTATAAAACAAAAAAAAGAATTCTTTTCATATACATATTTTTATTTTTAATAAAAAATTATTTTCAATAAAAAAAACAATGTTTTTTAATCCAATTATTAAGTTGACTTTAAAAAGCATACTTGTAAGCGTATCTACAAGCACCCGTAGCCCAATTGGATAGAGCATCTGACTACGGATCAGAAGGTTTGGGGTTCGAGTCCCTTCGGGTGCACTTCATTTATTATAGTTCTTGAAAAAATATCTATAAAGAACAAAAAAATGTATAACTTTTTGAAATAAAAATTTATCAATTTTTCTTCTTATTAAAAATTACTAAAACCAGCTCTCCCTACGGACGATGCTTGGAAATATTGGGTAGATAAAAAAAAAATCATTAAATATAAAGAAATAATATATAAAAATATACTGCTATGTTTTGAAATGGACTTGAAAAATATTGATTTTTAAAATTCATGTTTATGAGTGAGTATGTGAAAAATAATAGTTCTTATTTTATTAAGAAATTTGAAGAGAATAATTATTCTCAAAGTATAGTTGAAGCAATTATCAATTCTATACAGGCAAAAGCAAGCAATATATATATATATATTAATAAACAACAAAATTTGTTTTCAAAACAAAATAATAAAGAAAATATAGTAGAAACAATAAAAGGTTTTCAAATTATAGATAATGGTGAAGGTTTTACAAAAGAAAATGAAGATGCTTTCTTGGAATGGAATTGCGACCATAAATCAGATATTGGGTGCGAAGGCGTTGGAAGGGCAAATTACTTGAAAACATTTGATAAAACAACAATTATAAGTTTTGTTGATAATAAAAAGAAAAGTTTAAATTTTACTGATAAACTGGATGACGATGATAAATTTAAAATAGAAGAAATAAAAGGAGCAGATATTAAAGAATACAATTTGAAAAAAGATGAAAATGGAAAATATGAAAATAAAACAATATTAGAACTTAATGGGATTAAAAATAATATCAAAAATAGAGATTTAATTTACAATAAAGAGCAGTTTTATCAAACTATTTATGATAAAGTTGCTTTATTTTTGTTTTTAAATAACGACCAAAATATTACAATAGATATTGATGGAAAAACTATAAAAACTGATGATGTAAAATTTGAAGAACCAATTAAATTTACAATTCAAAAAGAAAAAGAAACAAAAGCATTTACACTATGGTATAGTATAAAACCATCAACAAAAACATCATTTAAAACTCATATTTGTTGTAGTGAATTTAGTGTTGGTAAAATGACAACCAAACCATTATCACTTGATGAAGATAAATTTAAAGTTGAAAAACACGAAATAATGCTGGTATTAGAAGGTTATGATATAAAAGAAGGTGAGAATGTGAAATATAAAAACTTTATTGCAGAAAGGATAACAAACAATCATGAATTAAGAAAAGAAGAAAATGGTGATTTGTATAATGGTTATGTTTCTTGGAAAGATGTGAGGGAAGAAATTGAGAAGCAATTAGAAAAATTATACAATGATAAGTTTCCAAACAGATTAAAAGATATACAACAAGAAGTGAATGAAAACAAGAATAAATACATATGGCTTAATGATTATTTTGATGAGAAAAATATTAAACCAAAACAAGCAGCCAAAAAATATATTGAAGAGCAAATGGAGATATTGGAAAAACAAGATAAAGATATAACGGAAGATGATATAAACAAAATGGTTAATACAAATCTTGTCGCTTATATTCAATGGAGAGAAAAACAATTACAAAAATTAGAAGCAGATTTTAATAATCCTGATACAAAAGAAAATGCAATACATAATTGGTTTGCACCGATGAAAAAAGAGGTGGGACACGACGATTTACTGAATAACAAAATGTGGGCTTTGGATGATAAATTTATGTTATTTGACAAGTGTTATAGCGATATACAATTAAAGCAAATATCAAAAGAGGTTTATGAAATGTATAAAACAAAATTTAATGAAGAGTTGAAAATTGATAATGAGGAAGATGCAAACACAAGGCGACCAGATATTGCTTTATTAAAAATGCAGGACGGACAAGAAAGGTTGGTTTTAATTGAATTCAAAAGACCAAATGCAGATTGGTTTGATTATGTAAAAGGATTAAAACAATTAAGATATTATGCCGAATACTTTGCAAGAAAACACAACATATTATATCCATTTGCATTTTTGATTGTAAATGATTTAGAAAAAAATAATGCTTTATTGGATGATTTAGATAGCGACAAATATGTTATAATTTATAATTCTGATAATTTTCAAATTTATCAAAATGTATTAGATTTACATAGTGAAGAAAGAAGTAAAATTGACAATAAAGCTATTAGAAAAGGACAAGTCAATATTCAAGTTATATCGTCACAAGCAATGATAAGTGATGCAAAAACAAGAAATCAAACATTTATAAACATCATTAAAAAATCAAAATGTTTGTTATAAATTAACAAACCTCTCAAAACACACTCTCTTATTTCTGATATCCACAACTTCATATTGTAAATTGCTATTTAAAACCATATTAAACACATCAATTTTACTTTTCATTGATTGAAAATAACTTACATAATAATCCAAGTATTTAGTTGCCACTCCATTAAATCTTATCATAAACTTTTTTAACATTGAGTGAAAATTATTGATATTATTTAACATAGCATAAATCTAAAAAAAATACTTGACATTTAAAAATTAATAATGTATATATATTTTAGTTTAATTATTTTTGTTATGAATAAAAAAGAGATGATTGATATTTTTAAAAAACATGGCATTGATTTGTTTGAAGAAGACATTATTTTTAATGAAAGTAAAATAATTATTAATATTGCAGAACAATGTGATAAATTAGCAAACGAGATTGCAGAAGATATAAATTTTGATTATTTTGTTGATATATCAGACGAGGCAGAAATATACGAATATATTCAAAATAGAGTAAAAATTAAGGACGTTGATTTCGATAGAAATAATATCAAAATATCTTTTGACAAAAACAACGAAGATGTGAGTAATAGAGAGTATTACTATGATAGTAATAGTTATTTACTACGTAGTAAACGTGGAGATTTAATGAAAATCAGTAAAATGTGGAAAAATATTTCAGATGCAGTCAAGGAATATCAAGAAAAATTATAAAAATATGTTTTTATTAGATATTTTGATTGCATGTGAGATTATATGTATATTATTGTTATATTGGATAATTTATGAGAAAAAAATTATTTGTTATATTGTTATTAATGTTATGTTGTTCTTGTAGAGAAAATTACAAGAAATCATATATAATTTACGATAATTATCTTTTCGATAAAACAAAAATATATATTCAAAAAGAAGAAGGATTAAGTTTAAAAGCTTACAAAGACAATAATAAGTTTTCAATATGTTATGGTGCAACGTGGTATTATAATGACAAAAATAAAGTTATACGTGTGAAAAAAAACGATATTTTTACAAAAAAACAATGTGATAAAATATTAGACGAACATATAGATTATTATAATTTTGTTTTACAAAAGAAAATTGGATTAAAAGCATATCATAATCTAACAACAGAACAAAAGGTTAAATTAATTGATTTATTATATCATAAAGGTGAATACAACGTCGGCACTAATTCTTTTCTTAAAGCAGTTAAAATTAAATTTTCCTTAAAAGAAGATATGAGAAAAAATGTTTTCATAGCACAAGATATGAAAGATAATGTTATTAAAAACGTTCCTAAAAGATATTATAATGTTGTAAAAAAAAGAAACGATAAAAGATTAAGTGAATTTTAGTGTTTGTTTTATGTGATAATTACGTTAAATTTAATAAAAAAAGGTGAAAAAAATACTTGACATTTAAAAATTAATAATGTATATATATTTTAGTTTAATTATTTTTATTATGAGCAATTTTGTTAGTTTTGAAAAAAAAACAGGTAAGGAACTTTTAGAAAAGATTACAAGTTTTGTAAATACTTTTTACGGTGAAAGTTTTCTTGATTTTAATGAAAAAATAAATAAAAATAATAAATACAAGCTTTCGTTAGCAGATTTTTTGTTAAAAACAAACAATAATAATTTTTTTGAAAAAATAAACAATAATAACAATTTTAAATATCATTTTATATCAAGATTAATTAATTTAGCAGAGTTGACAAATTTTGATTTCACATATTGTTACTGTTTTTTACAAGGTGAAAGATTAAGGTTTGATATTCAATACCAAGAAAAATTAAAAATTTTAAATAAAAAAGGATTTAAAATAAAAATTGATTATGTTTTAAAAGATGATATTTTTAACGAAAAAATAGAGATTAAAGAAAGTAAAGCAATATATAGTTATAATTTTGAGAAAAAAAATTATTCATTAATGAGTGTTTGCCAGTTTTTTAGCAACGAAGAAAAAGGAGATAAGATAATAAAAGAAGCAAAAGATAAATTTGATAATGAGTTTTATTTTGCTATTGCATTAATTGAAAAAGATGGCAATACAGATCTTTATAAAATATCTAAAAATGAAGTATATGCATCTTTAAAGTCATCATTGTCTAATACATGTTTTAAGGAAAAAATAGGTTTAAAAGCAATGATGGATATTGCAATAATTCATATTATCTACAATAGAATTATTAATAACTCACTTTCAAGTGAAGATGACGAATATATTAGCCAATATAGTTATGTCGATAAAGAAAATATTTTATTAAAAAATGTCAAAACTGTTGTTAAAGAAAGCAACAACGTCGAAGAAACAGAAGATGTTGAAATAAAAAACGACAACAAAATTAACGAAGAAACGATAAAAGATTAAGTGAGTTTTAGTGTTTTGATTTATGATGGATGTATTAAATGGATTTTTTTTTGGTTTTTGTTTTTATATCACTTTTTATTTTTTAATTAAATCATTTCCTCAGTATAAATTGTCTATATTCGGAGCAATGTGTGTGATAGTTTTTATACAAATAATTATAGATATTATTTATACTATAAAAAAAAGATTTTTAAATAGTGTTTATGTTTGAAAAAAAATATATTTTAGATGAAATTGATGAAAAATATACAGAAATGAGTGCATACGAAGCAAGTTGTGCGGTAGAGGCAATATATGATGCACTTGAAAAATATGATTATTTTTCAGAATATTTTGAAATATGCTATGTTCCAGAGTATACAAAAAATAGTATAAATCTTATTTTTACAGTAAAAAGTGAGAAAATTAACGAATTTGTTAATAAAAAATTATATGATTATATTGATAATAACGAATACGAGACAATAGAGGAGGCAGTAAGTTTTGGTAAAATTGATATAACAATATATAAAAAAGATTGTTTAAGAGTTATATGTAGTGTTAGCAATGTTTTTAAAATTATTGAAGATATTCTTAAAGAAAATATTGATAAAAATTTAAGCAATTATCAAGTGTAGTGTAGAATTATATGCAATAATATTTTTTATTAAAACATTGTTTGTGTTTTAATTGAGTGTATATTTATGTTTAGAGAAAAGATAGAGAAAACATTTGAAATATTAGCAAACAATGGAATTACAAGAGAATTTTTGTATAAAAATGTTAAACAACTAAAAAAAAATACTTGACATTTAAAAATTAATAATGTATATATATTTTAGTTTAATCATTTTGTTTATGGCTAGTAAAGAAAACAATATTGTATTGACAGAAGAAATATTTGTTAATAAATTAAAAAATCTTGAAAAAGAAGGTTATAAAATAATGAGCATACATTTGCCTATTCAAACAGAAGGTCTCAATTATTTTAGTGCTGATTTTGCATTAAATAATAAATTCTTCGATTTAATGATAACTTCAAGTTTTGCACGGTGTAGAACATGTGAATATAATGAAAAAAAAACTTTTGTAAAAAAAAAAACTCCGTGTGAAATATTTGACGCAGAAATTATAAAATATGGATTTAATAAATACGAGTTTGATTATGATGAATTAACTAAAAGTAGTGAATGTATCTCTAGAGAATACAAAGAAATGTATAATATGCATAATATTGATTTTGAATTATTTATGCATAATGTATTAAATAAAAATTCACAAAAATATTGTCTTAATTAAAAACTATGAAAAATAATAAAAGAGTTCATTTATGTGATGACACGCACAGTTTACATGATTATGTTAAAAATTATGTAAAAAAAAATGATTTAAAACATAAAAGTGATTTTGTAAAATATATGAATAATCTAAAATTAGAAGATTTAAAAAACATTGTTAATTCAATACCAGAATATATGGACGAAATCTATTTTGCAGATAGTGATACTAGAAATTGGTATTTAATTAGTAAAATTAAAGAATATAAGGAGAAAAAAGAAAAAAAAAATAACAAAATATAAACAAAGTATAATTTAGATTGTTATATGACATTTTATTATTTATTCACAATTATCTATATAGCGTGCGTGGTATATATTACATATTTATTATTTTCTTTTTTAAAAACACAAGAAATTGATATTTATTCATTATATACAATAGCGATATGTTTTTTCCTTACAGCATTTTGGGTCTATAAAACAATAACAGATTTATTAATTCTAATAATGGATATAGTTATTTTTTTATTATCAATAAAAATCATATAATAAACACAATAATACACTTTAAATTATCAGGATTTGTAAAAAACACTTGATATTTAAAATTATACAAAAATTATACAAAAATTATACAAAAATTATACAAAAATTATACGAATATAAATATGATAAAACTTTCACAAGATTTACAAGATAAAATATATAATTTAATGATGGAAAATAAGAAATTAGGTTTAAAAACAAGAATGTCAGATATTTTAAATAGATATAGCGCAGAGTTTAAAAAAACAAGATTACCAAATAGCACAATCATTAGAAACATTAAAACAATAAGAACATGGAGAACAAAACCAACAATAAAACGTAAATTCGAAAATATGTTAACTAATGACGAATTAGTAAAACAAAAACAAAAAGAGTTAGATATTCTAGAAAATGAAATAAAAACATTAAAAAAAAATCAACAAGCCATAAATAGTAATCTAACAATGGCAAAAGCAAAAACAAAAGCTTATGAAGAGGCAATGTATTTACAAAAAAAAACAATGAACCTATTTGAGAATATTAAAACAAATGTAATTTTAAATGGCGAGGAATATAAAATTGACCTTTGGGAAAGTTATATATTGCAATTATTGAATAGAGCTAAAAAAGAAACAGAAAATGGTTTAAAACCAGAATTTGGAAAGTTATTGTTTGATATTTTAAGAGAAAACGAAAAAGCAGTATTATTTTTAAAGAAACAAGACATTATAATGAATTCTAACAATATTGATGAATTAATTGAAAAATTAAATTCAAAAGAAGATGACAAAACAATTAAAGATGTAAAAAATGTAAAAAATGAATTATAACGAAGAATTGACAATTTTACTAAAAAATAGTGCTTTTGTTGAAAAATACAGAGAAATAAGTAAAAAAATAAACACATTTGAATATAATATTAATGTAATTATAAAATTAATACTTATGAAATATGCTAAAAATGATTTTGCTTTTTTTTGCAAGATATTTTATCCATTTTCAACCACAAACAATGATTATTTAGATTTTCACGAAGGGATAAAAATAGAGTGTGAAGTTTTGCAATTACATTTTGAAAGAAAAATAGATGTTCCTATTATTATAAATACATGTCCGGGGCATGGAAAAAGCACAATAATAAACATATTATATTCTGCCTTTCTTTTACTAAATGACCCAAAACATGAAATATTGACTTTTACACAATCACGTAAAACAGCTTGTGACAATAATGATTGTTTTTTGAACGTAGTAAATTGTAGTTTTTACAAAATAATTAGCAACTTTAACATTACAACACAAAACAAGTCAGAATTTAAAATTAAAGATGGTGGTGGCCGTTCTTCTTTAACGATGTCTACATCAGCAATAGGTGGTAATGCTTCGTTAGTTATTGTCGATGACCCTAATGAGAGTGATAAAATAGAAAGTGCAAACTTCGAACATATTAAAAATCGACTAGATGGAACTATTTTACGAAGAACAAGAATTTCAAGAGATAATGCACTCCCTTTCATATTAACACAACAACGTATAAGCTTAAACGATGCAACAAAGTATATTTTAGATAAATACGAAAAAGCAGGACAAAAAATAGTTCATATAGCAATAAAACAACATGAAGATGAGGATGTTATATATGATATACCATTAAAGGATGGAACTATTTATAAAATCAAAAGAAAAGCAGGTAATCTATGGGAAAATAATGATGTTTTAAAAGAAATTGAGAGAGTGAAAATAAACCAATACGTTTACATGGCACAATATCAACAAACACCAACATATTCGGCAGAAGAGTTGATATTTGATATTAATTCGTTTGTTTTTTGCGAAAAAATCGAAGGAACATTTAATCTTGACTTCATTGTAGTTGATTTATCGAGAGATTTAACAGCAAATAAACTAAACGATAAAACTGTATTTTGTTATTTTGAGATTATTGATGGAAAATTATTTTTATCAGATATGTTTGCAAAACAATTACCAAGTAGTGTTAATAGAGTTTCACTAATAGAAGATTTTGTTAAAAAAAACAGTCAATATACTGTGCCACGTGTTTATATAGAAAAAGAGAATAATGAACGCGAAATTTACGAATTAAATCAAGATAATATTGCATTATACGTAATGAGTAGAAAAGAAAAACAATTATTTTTTGGTGGTTCAAAAGTAAATCGCCTTGAAAGGGGTAGTATTATAATAAAAGCAAATAATATTTACATTAAAAATGAATTTAAAGATAAAATACTTGAAGAACTTTATACATTGACGCCATTAATAATTAATAAAGTTCATGACGATATTATGGATTGTATAAGTGATGCAGCAATGGTTTTGTATAAATATCAAAAAAAACACTTGACAATAAAATAAAGTTATTTTTTTTTTAAAAAAAACAGTGAGTAGGTAGGTCGTCAGGCGTTCTTATCGTAGACATAAAAAGACCACGAATTGAAAATTGTTTTTTATTATTTTATGTTATTATGCAGCAACAATGAAGAGGGATTTTTTGTCTAAATTTTCTAAATTGTTTAATAAAAAACAAAAGTTAGATTATACAATAAACACATATGAATTTTTTAAAGGAAATATTATATTAAATGAAAATGTAAAAAACAAAATAGATGACGATTTAAAACAATCTATTAAAACACTAATTAATAACGAGAGAAAACTTAATACAACGATAATAAATTCAGATAAAACAGTTTCAGATGCATTTATTGAAGATATCAAACAACAGGCGAATTTTGATATGTTAAAGTTTAATTTATCTTGGCAAAGTTCATTTTCAAATGGTTATTATCCATTACTTAAATTTACATTATTATTTAATTTATGTAGAAAACTGGGAGTTCTTAATTATGTCACATATCAACAAGAATTTTTAAAACTTTTATATGATGGTTCGTATATTTTAAGAAATGCATTACAATTGCAAACATATTTTGCTTTTAATGATTTAAATTTTCAGTCAAAAAAAGATAACTTAAATACTTCAAAAGTAAATAAATTAAAATTTAGATTATTTGAAATAATAGAAATGTCTGAGTTGACGGGAGGTGTTGTTGTTGAAATAAAAGAAGACAATATTGAGATTTTAAATGAAAGAGAATTTGATATTGAAAAAGAAAATTCGTTAAACAAAAATAATAAGTTTTTATTTTCAAGCATTAACAAGCCAATTAGTGAAATGGCACAAAAATCATTCAAACCATTTGGTTTATCATGTTTTGAAGACAAAATGTTTATAATTGAGTCAATTATTGAACTTGAACGTTCACGGAACGAAATCATAAATAAAATGATTCAAATAACACTAAGCGAAACACAACAAGATCAAGATAGTTTCGGAAATAATACAACACCAGACGAAAGGTCAATAGCTAGAAAAAGAGCAGAACTTATAGCACAAGCCGGTAATATGTCTTGCATCTCATTACCATATGGTTGGCAATTAAATTATGCGTCGGCAAACATAGATTTACGTCAATTCATTGAGATATATAATCATTTAATGATGCAATTAACAGGACTTCCTAAGGAAATTTTTTCAAATGAAAATGGATCAATTAATATAGGTTCAAGAGAACAAGAAGAAAACGTTTTATTACGTTGTTTTAAACAAAAAATGAGAAATAACTATACAGTTTTCATTGAAAAACTAGCAAAAAAATACCTTAACGAAGAAGATGTTGTTGTAGTATATGATGATATAAAAACTTTATCCGGCATTAACGAAATTAAAAATCTTAACGAACTATCAGATACGGCATTAAAATTCTCTAATATTCCTGATTTACAAGAGGAATTAAATGATTTTGCAAGAAAAATTTTAGACAAAATTAAAGATAAAGTCATATAATATGTTTGTTGTTTCAGAGGAATTAAATTCTTATATATCAATACTACATAATAATGTATTAAATTCTTTAAAAACACAAATTCAATCAGTTCAACCATTTTTTAATAAAAAACTCTCTCCGCTTGAAATGGCTTTATTAAAAGGAAAAGTTAAATATACAGGTTTTTATTTCGAAGGTTATTTTACAGATTTAGTCAGTGAAGAATTAAAATCTATTGGGGCAGAAAAGAGTTCAAAAGGTTTTTATCTGTCATCATCACATCTGCCACAATATGTAAAAGATATACTTGAAGCAAACAAAAAAGACGTGAATATTGCAAAAGAAAAAATAGTTGATTATATTGCTTCTTTTACATTATCGGCATTATTATTGAATAACATTATATTAAAAATTTCAAAAAAAATGTTTACAATGTGTCATATTAAATTTTTATCTTTTAATGATTTTAACGAAGAATACAAAAATACATTATACAATGGAATTAATAAGAGTTTAACGAATATATCGACAAATATTGCAAAAAAAGATTTTTCAAGTATATCTAATTTAATAAATACATCATCAATTCAATTGAGTTTTTTTATCAAAGAACGAATAATAAATAGTACAGATATTTTTTTATTTAAAATACAAGCAAAAGAATATAAAGCACAAGGTAAGAAGTATTTTTTCTGGCTTCAAAAAAATCGACCAACTAAAAGACCAACACACGCGGTTTATTGTAAACGTTGTTTACAAGGAATTCCATTTTCTTTTGATAATTTACCAATTGAAAATGGGGAGAGAGTGTTTCCAAGAAAACAATATAATTGTAAATGTGATGTAGTATTAGATTATAACGAATTTTTAAGAAGAGTAAAAAACAATGTGTAAAAATGTATTGTATATTGAAGATAAGGCCGTTTATTTGTTGATTTTTAGGTTTAAAAACAAAAATTTAGCGTTGGATAATATAATTTTTAATAAAAACACTTGACTTTTATTTAAATTTTTTTTTTTTTTGAAAAAAAATATGTCTTATCAAGGTAAACAAACAACAATGGCAGGCACATTGTTTAAATGTATTACAATTACACCAGAACCAAGTGCTGAGTTTAATATAAGTAAAGTTTTAATAACAACAAACGAAATTCCTTTAAACAATCCTGATTCGAATTTTATTGGATGGTTTTATAACGCCGATGAGATGTTAAATTTTTATTCAAAAAGTAGTAAAGTATATCAACAAGTAAAAACACTTTTTCAACAAAAAAACAACAATAATCCAGCAATTAACAATGCTTGCGTGGGAATATCTTATGTAAACATAACAGATGCAACGAATACATATATAATAACAAAAAATATCGAAGATAGATTAAATAATTTTGTTCCTCAACAAGGAGAATATTTATTTAAAGGTAAATTAAACATATTAAGTGGTAAAAATAGTATAAATATTGGTGCAATAGAATTGACAAAAAAACCAACACTTGAAGAATTAGCAAGTGAATTAAACAAAATGTCAGGACAAGCTTATTTTGAAGTTATAAGCGTTGATAACAAAAAAGAGTTAAAAATTTCAACGTTATTTATAGGTTCAGAGGGATTGTTAGAATTTCACGAAGTTCCACAAGAACAACTAACTTATGGTTGTATTGATATTGGTGGTTCGAATTATCTAAATATTATTGACGAAAGCGGTTATGATAAAACAAATGGTGTCGATTCTGTTTTAAATCAAGAAGATTATTTTAGCTCATTATTAAGACAATTAAGAGATAATGGTATTAATCCAAGGACTTTAATGACTTCGTGTATTTTGTCAGCAAAACAAAAAGTCGCTATTAACAACGAATTAGAAACATTATATCAAAACACAAACGACAATATATGTGCTTGTTTTGTAAGTTCACTTACTTGTGAAGATGAAGTTAAAGAATTCAATGACTCATTTAATTCACAACCAATGCATATAGTTGTTTCATGTGCTAAATGGATGCCATTAAGTAGCTTAATTTTAGCTTCTTCAAGTTGTGCGAATTTTGTTGTAAATAACATTGATAATATAGACAGATATGATGGCGAATGGAGTTCAATCATCGTAGATGACGAATATTATTTTAATCAAAAAGGTGTTAGCAACGAAGAAAGTAATAATATAACAAAAGATGGTTATGTTGAATGTTTACAATTCAACGGCGAAGGAATTGGGTTAATTTTAAGAGGAAATGAAAAAAGTTGGAGTTTAGCAATGCATTCAGCTTATATACAAATTGTCAATTTATTACCAATAAAATTAGGTAATTTTATGGCAGGACAAATAAGTAAAACGAAGAACGAAGGGTTAAAATCAAGTTTACTTGCTGAATTAAAAAGATATGGAAAAAACTATTTTGACAGAAATTATTTATCAAATCAACCACTAGAAAGTGATATGATTGTTAAAAATTTAGATAAAAAAAGACAACTTGATATAAGTGAAATTGGTTGGAGTCCATATATAAAACCATTAAATCTTATAGAAGGAAACAAAATACCTTTTGAAGTAGTTTGTTGTTTGGGAGGAATAATTGCAAGTTTTACGCAAATTTTGAAAGTTACGGATAATGTTTAATATATGACTAGTTATAATTATTATAAAATAGAAATCAATAACAAAGAAGTTGATGGTGGTTTGTTTAGTATAATAGATAGTTCTTGTGAACCACAATTTTTATCAGAAACAATAAACGGTGGTATAAATACAGTTCCAAACAGAAAATTTGGCTCATGTAGTATTACTTTCTCAACAAATATTGGTTCAGAACTTCAAAGAATTCTTGATAATTCTGAATTAAAAGGATCAATATTAAATGTCTACAGATGTGCTTCTCATATGCCACTAGAAAATAATCCAGACGGAGTAGAATTAACTAATAGACAATATTGGTCTCAAAAAATAACAAGCACAGTAAAAATAAGAGAAATGAATGCAGCTTCTGACTCGACAGATGTTAGTAAAGATTTTATCATTTACGGTAAAACAATAAGTAACGGTTGGAAATCAATTGAATAATAATGGAACATAACGAACCTTTTGCAACATTTTTTATAGATTTTGAACCAATTCTAAATCAAAAAAAGTTAGATTATATAAAAAAAACAACTATTGATAACTTAAAAAAACAACAAATAATAGCTAACAAAGAAATCGAAAAGGACGCTAAAAATAGAATAGAAAAAATCAATAAACTTTCACAAGAATTTACTAAAAGATTTACAAAACAATTATTATCTGGTCTTAAAATTACAACCAATATTTCAAAAGAAATTGGTGCAATATCTTTGGTAATAGGGACGTTGTCATTGTTAAAGTTCGATTCAATAGCAGAATTAAATGATAACATGGAACGAATAGGAGAAAATAGTAAATTAGCTTATAAATACTTATCTGCGTCAAATAAAGTAATAGGTGCCAGTCAAAGTGGCGTTATAAATGAACTTGATAGTATTGCAAAAGCAATAGAATTAAAAAAAGCATTAAATATTAATTCAAGGCCAGAATGGGTTGCTTTTGGTGCAAATACTTCAATGTCAATGGATGATATTTTAACAAAATTTCGTGAAAAAATACAATCACTAACAAAAGAACAAGGTAAGGTTTTTGCTGAAAGAATGGGTTTATCGAATACATATAGAATTGCTGAATTATCAGAAGAAGAGTTTGATAAATTAGTTAATTTGTCTGTTTATAACGAAAAATCCATTAATAAACTAAAAGAAAGTGCGAAAGCAACAAAAGCTGTTTTAGGTGAGTTAAAAGATGTAAAAGACACAATGCTTATACAATTTTCCCCGTTGGTTGTATCATCTTTAAAGTCAATAGGTGATTTTTTAAATTCAAAAGAAGTTTTAATGGTTATATCATCGTTTTCTGGGTTAGCATCAGATATTGGAAAATTTAACGACACTTTAAAAGGAATTCCATTTAAAACATTAATTAGTGCCTTAGCAGTTAACGGAGTATTAAATCTTGCATCAACAAAACATGGTTCCGCATTAATTGGATTAGGCGTAAGTTCGGTTATTTTTCAAGATTTATACCATGGCTTTAAAGAGTCTATTTTAAATAAAAGACCGGGTAAAGACAATGTAAAACAAAATATATCACATCATTTATTTGACAATCTTAAATTTGTTGGTAATATGTTAAATAATGAAAATAACGAAAATAATTATCCTTTTGGTAAAAATAGTAATAATAATGTAAATAATAATACAAACAACGAAACAATAAATAACACATTTAATATCAATGTTAATAGTAGGGATCAAAATGTTGCAAAAGATATAAAACGAGAAATTCAATCAATCATTGACAATAACAAAAACAGAGAATATCATACAAGCGAATTCAAATAATATGGCTATTTTTGATAGTTTTCTTACAGAAAATCCTGTTGTAGACACAATAAACAATGTAAAAAAGTTTTTAAATTTAGACAAAGAAGCAAATCAAAATATTTTGATAAACGCTGTAAATGTTCCATATTCAGATGAATTAATTGTTTATGATAAAAAAGGAAGTGAACTTTTAAGATTGACAGTAGAATCAGAAGAGTTTGAATTAAGTTGTAATACAAGCAATAGTGCAACGCCACAAGGGAATAGGATTGTAAAAGGTATTGTTGTAAATAATCATAATATACAAGCAAGAAATGCGATTGTTTGTTGTAATCAAGAAAAATTAAAAGATTGGGTATCAGAAATCAGAGATTCGATTACAAAAGCTTCGGCTTATATTGGTTTATTTTCAGCACAAGCAGTCAGTGAAATAACAAAAGGTGAGGAGTTTTTAATATCAATGTATGCAACGGCACAATCTGCCGTAGTTGGTAGTGATATAATCAATAACACTTTTAATAAATTTAAAGAACGAAAAGGTGATATAACAACAAAATATCAAACAATTCTTGAAAACTTACTTTTAGATATAGACAACGGAACATATAACGTAACATATTGTGGTAAAGGATATAGAAATATGGCAGCAAGATTTTTAAGAACAAATTATGGTTTTAATGAAACATTAAAAATAGATATTGATTTTGTTTATTGTCCTATTACTACAACAGAAGACGTAAGAAAAGGCGTAAATATACCGGGTTGGAACCAACCAATAAAAGAACAACCATCAGAAATGCAAGGAAAAGATATATCAAGCACAGTTTTAAAGGCGTTTTCAGATGGAATTAAGTTAATATAATATGCAACAATACGACAGAACAACATATAAAACAAATAAGGATTTAGTAAATTATATACTAAATAACACACATAAAATGAAGCAAGGAATTATAAAAAGTATATCAGAAGATAAAAAAAGTGCCGATGTTGATTTTTGTATTGAACTAAACAAAAATAACGAAAAAACAAGTTTTAGCGTGTTTACATATCGTTTTTTAGATAAACTTTTTGAAAATGCACCAATAAAATTTAATTATCATGTAAATCAAAAAGTTGTTGTGTGTTTTTTTGATGATAATTGCGAACATTTATTGAATAATTCAAAAAATAGTATTCAATACGACCAAACAGCATATAAACACTCATTGTCTAACGGTTATATATTATATCCAGTTAGCGACAGTAAAGTAAATATTGATTTTGAGGACAATAAAATTACAATAAAAACAGAAAAAGCAATAATATCAATAGACGAAGAAGGTAAAATAATTTTAAAAAACGAACAAATTGATTTAGCATCAATAATTGAAAATATTATTAAAAACCTTAATTTACTAAAAATAACAAGTCCAGTTGGTTTATGCACTATAGAAACTATTGAACTTGAAAATAAAGTAAAAATTGATATTGAAAAGTTATTAAAATGATTTTATGATAATTAAAGAACTTATAATGAGAGTAGACAGAGAAAACGGACAACCATTGTGGTGGAAAAATTTAATAGATAGCCACAGTAAAGAAGGTTATGAAACATGTTTTTTAAACATATTTTATACATTTAGGAACGAAAATTCATCAACTAGTGGAAGGAAGGAATTTTGGGTTTTTGACGAATTTAAACAAGCAATTCAAAATTTAAAATCCAATGATAAAAGTATTGTAGAAAGTGCAAAAAATTTTATTGAAAATAATATTATATATTTTTTATCATTAATTGACGGAATAGTTCAAAATACCGTTAAAATAGATATTGACGCAGAAAAACGATATATAACAATATCTTTTGATGCCGAAATGAGTAATGGTAATATTGAAAATGTAAGTTTTAATAGAAAATTAAATGGATATTGATGAAAATATAAAAGACATATTAAATGTTTTAAATACAATAAAGCCAGAATGGACTGAATGTGCTGAACCTTCAAGTCCAATTTATAATATAGCTTACGCAATGGCAATGATAAAACCAACAATAAATGCAATGAATATTGAATCAGAAAATAATAAAAGTTTAAGAACAATGGATTTTAACGCACTATTACATAGTTATGGCGGGGCACATAATATTTTATACAAAGGTGCAACACAAACAAAAATACAAGTTAAAATAACGTCAACAAGTCCATTACTTCTAACAAAAGGAACAGAGGTAGTTGATAGTGCAAATAATGTTTTCTTACTTGACAAGGATTTATCGTTAATAGAAGGTGAAAATATTACGGATTTTTCTTGTAAAGAAACTGGAAATATAATTCCATCTTCAAAAATATTGTCATTATTAGATAATAAAGACGAAATATCAAGTATTGAAGTTATAAATATTAGTTATTATGGAACAGAAGCTAAAACAAAAGAACAATACAGGAGGGAATGTATTTTTAGTCAAAAAATAGTAAATAATCAATCTAATGGGTTAATTTTAAGACTAATAAATAATGCTTGTTGTGAAAAAGCTGACGTTGTTTTTGACAAAATAGATTTTATAAAACCAAATTCTTTTGCTGTTTTAACTTACGGAGGAGATGAAGATTTAATTTTCAAAGAAATTAGTTTGACAAATTTAGTAAAAGAAATGTGTTGCGAAGAAGAAACGGGAAAAACAAAGTTAATTTTACAAGGACAAGATGAAGTAGGAAACATTAAAACTGCCGGTAGTCAGATATTAATATCATATACGCCAGCAACACTTATTAATTATCATTTAAAAATAGTTTTACCATATACATCAGAAATTAATGAAAATCAATTGAAAGAGTTTTTAGTGTCTAGGGCACGTGAAAATGATATTGAATATTTTAGAAGAAAAATTTTTGACACTCAATTTTTGTCTATAATACAAGAATTTTTCAGTAAAAAAAATATAAGTATTCAAATAATAGATTGTATGTTTTCATTGACAAACAATCCAGATGATTACCATTACGAAATTAAGCCAGAAAAAATAAATTATCTATTAAATTTATTGTCAGAAAATATACACATTTATTATGAGTAATGTAAAGTTTATTGCAAATGTAGAAGAATTACATGAATACAACAAAAATAAGTTAATTGAAAAACTAGTATCTCAAACGTTAAGTCAGTTTGCTAGCAATAGTCAATTAAATAGTCCAAATAACAATTATTGTATAATCAAGTGGATAATAGAATATTTAACAAAAGACACTTCCTTATTAGGAATGTCTTATTGGAGTTTGTTTCAATATCAAAAAGGAAAATGGTTTGATATTTCTATTGAATATTGGTTTGGTATTAAAAGATTTTTTGGTAATGTAGTATTAAATGATAACGATTTTAACGAATTGATAATAATTTCAAAAATTACTAAGTTTTCTGACAATAATTTTTTAAAATTATCATCGCTAATACAAGAGAATGAGTGTAATTTGAAAGGTTTTTATTCAATAAAAGGTTTTTTTTTATATGTTTTTAATAATACATCAATTGAATTAATTAAAGCAATATGTTATTATAATAAACTATACAGACCACTAGAAATTACATTTTTGGTTAATATACCAGATAGCAATAAAAAATACTATTATAATAGAGATGGACGTTATTTTTATATAAAAGGAACGTGTGGTTTTTTCAATACAGAAAACGGACAACAAAAGGCCGTTTATAGATTAAGAATGAATGATTATGTTAAATTGAGATAATTATGTTAATAGAAAAAATAACTTTCCCTGAAAATAACGGTTCTTGTATTCTTCAAAAGCATTACAATAATGTAAATTTACAATCAGTTATAACGATAAAATACGAATTCAATTCATTAAATAATAAACATTTATTTACAATAGAAAATGAAGGTTTTGTTATAGAAAACGTAATAGGTGTCGTTGGAAGTGTGTTAAATATACAAGGATTAAATGTTTGTAAAATCTTCGTTGTTTTACATAGTCCGTTAATGAACGATTTACTTGGTTATCAAAAAGAACTACCAGCACAATCAACGTTAATGTATCTTTTAGATAGAGAGGCATTAGATATTTACATTAATAATATTGATTTTTTTGATAAAATACATGAATGATTACATTTATAACTTAAACATTGCTAAGGACAATAAAACTTACAATTATTCAACAAATTGCAAAGAACCACATGGTTTAAGTTTTGATATAATATATGACATGACGGCAGCAAATGTAAGAGGTAATATAAGTTTACAAGCAATAGATTTAAGCGTATTTAACAATTTAGTGATGGTTCATAATGTTAAAACATATTTTCCAATATCTTTATCTGTTGGTTATCAAAATAATTATGGATGTATTTTTAACGGCTTGTGTGTTGAAAGTAAGAAAAATGTTAATTCTAGATTTACATTAGATTTTACATTAATCGGAGCAGATATTAACACTCCTTACGTTAAAATAACAGCAAAAAAAGGAACTAGACGATATAATATAAAAAAGATTTTTGCAGAGGCCTTAAATTTAAGATTAAATAGTAATTTATTAAGTGATAACAATATTATTGATAAAAACTACTATTATTGTGGAAATAATGGCGTTGCTGAGTTAAGACGTTTTTTTTACGATGAAAATGTTACTATTTATAATAATAGTTTATTTTTTACAAAAAAACTACAATATAAACAAGATAATATAATCAATAATGTAGAAGCTTATTTACTTGAAGATAAAATGATAGAACAAGATTTTATAACAATTGGATTAATGGAATACGAGGCAGTGTTTCCGTTAATGCCACAATTACAACCGGGACATTATGTTTTAATTAAACAATCAGATCCTGTCAATAGTTGTTATAATGGAACGTATTTAATACAATCTGTTAATCATTCCGGTACAATAGATTATAGAACAATGTGTTCTGGGACTACAAGATGTATACTTAAAAATGACAATACGTCATTATTATATAGATCTTGACTTTAATATTAATATTTTTACTAAAAAATAGTTAATTTATGAAATTTTTTAAAGATTACTCATGCATAGATAAAGATAAAGATGAACCAGATTATGCATTTATTAATGTTGGAGATACTTGCGATATAATAAGAATAACAAATAATGGTAAGAATATTAGTGGTTATTTTCATAAAAACCGTAGTAGTAAATACAATGTTTACGTAGATACTGTTTTAGATGGTGGCTATGATAATAAATTCGTTGACGCACAACACGAGGCAGCAGAAAATATGAATTTTGAAACAGAAAATTACACAAAATACGCTCAACTTGTTCCTAAAACAGCTTTTTTAAACGATGATGGTTTTGTCGATAATTTAGGAAATTTTCATGAAGCTAGCGAAGATAATCAAGGTAATATATCATTATATCAAGTTGCTAAATTAACACCAGAAGGAAAGGAATTGTTGAAAAAATATAAAAATTTATCAACGTCAACTTACTATAATTGCCATTTTGACGAAGAAGAAGCTAAAAAACATGGATTAGAAAATGCATTAGTGACGATCACTAGCGTTCAACCGTTAACTGTGAGTTTTTTATACGGAGATTTAGAACCTAAGGTAAAAATTGCACCAAACGAAAAATATGTTACGAATTCCGATGAAAAAAAAACAATTTTTAGTTTTTTTGGTAAAAACGAAGATTTTTTAGGCGTAAATTTGTCAGATAAAACACAAAATTTACAAGAAGATGAAAAAAACACAAAAAAAATGCTTGACAATAAAAATAGCATCATCGTTACTAATGATAGTTATATATATAATAATATGTCTGAAAAAAAAGCTAAAAATACCGAAGAAATTAAAGAGGAGTTAAATGAAGTTTCGGAAAAAGATGAAGAAAAAGAAAATAAAAATAAAAACAAAACAGAGGAGAAAAAGGAAAATGATAATAAGAACGAAAAAGATGAGGAAAAAGAAAATAAAAATAAAAACGAAGAAGATGAAAAAAAGGAAAGTGAAAATAAAAATGTCGACAATAACAGTGTTTTGACATATTTAATTCAAATAAGAGATATTGTATTAAGAATTGAAAAATCTTTAAGCAATAAAAACGCAGAAAATGACGAAGATGAAAAAAAGGAAAATAATAACAAAAACGAAACAGAAGAAAAAAAGGAAAAAAAAGATGAAACGCTTGACAATAAAAATAACTCATTAAACGATGACGTATTTAATATTAATTTTGATTTTAAGTTTTAAGATGTTGATTTATGAATGGTGCTAATTTAAATACAGATTTACTAGGAAACAAAAATATTTATTCTTACACAACGAAAGTTTTCAGATGTGGTTCGTCTGTCGTAACTATTGGTATAGTTGCAGAAGAATTATCTATTCTTAGTAAAAAACACATAGCAAGTTTACAAGCTGGTGAGGTTTTAGTAAGTGGTGAACGCGTTACTGTTAACGGAGATAACGTAACAGCTGGTGCTGGTGATTATATGATAATATCAAACGAATTAGAACAATACGGCTCACAACTTGTTAATAATCCAGGAAATACTATTTTTAATGTAGTTTCTAAGGAAAGTGATATTGCTTATGTATTACCATTAAAAGTTAATGATAATAGAATACAAATAACAATGAGGGTTAATGAAAACGTAGTTGTTGGTGATAAATTAAAATACGATATTGACAATTTAAGTTTAGTAAAAGCAAATTCAGGGGATACAGCGTTGTTCGTAGCAACATCTAATGGAGCTCAATACGACGGTGTTGTCGTTACTCGTATTAATGAAGTAATAAGTTAGTTTTATTTATAGTATTTTATGGCTGATGAAAAGAAATCAATTGAAGTTTTAGATGAACTTGCACTAAAAATTGGAGTTACGAACTCTTATAATAATAATTTTTCTGTCGAAGAAAAAGAAAACTTAGACAAAATATTTAGTAATAAAGATAGTTTTCTGATTAAAAATAGTAATGGTTCTTGTTTATCTTACATATCTGACGATTTAATCAAAAAAGTTAAAAATGGTGATGTAAAAATAAACAATAAATTATCTATTACAAATGCTGACAAAGATATAATAAGGGCTGATGGGGCTTTTAATCCACTTATAGCATATTATGCTGGTAAAATTAAAAGCACTTTTAAACAAAAATTAAATTGTTTTGGTGCATCTTATACAAAAGCAAATAACGAAGTTGGTTATTCCACAAAAGATGCTGAAGTTTCTGATTTTATAGATGAGACAGAATATGAAGGAAATCCTTTTGCTAAATATTCTGCCTTTAATGAGGAATTAGAAAACGCCATTTATCCTGGTGAAGTTGACGATTATTATGACAGCAACGTTACTAGTAATGAAGCTATTAAAATTGAAAGCTTAAATTATGGTATCAGACAATCAAATATGGCAAGAAACCAAAGACAAGCATTTATCATAAAACGTGATATGTTAAATGAGATGGGTTTTGAAAGAGTTGAAGCAGAAGAATATATAAACAACGCTATTAACAACAAAATCGAAGAAATGAAAATTAGAGAAATGCAAAAATTGGTTTATAATTCGCTTTTATCAAGTAATAAATTTACATCAGGCGGATCTAAATACAACGAAGTAAAAGACAAGCTTTTTGTAAATAATACTCCTTGGTCAAAACAATCGCCAGCACAATTTTTTGACTCAATGTCTTATTTAAGAACACTTTTTAGTCAAATGGATAGTGAAAGAATGGGTGAAAAAAATATAATTGTCTTATCTAGACAAGAAATAGCGGATTTAAAACAACCATTTTATCCAACGCAATTCGTTAATGCGACTGGTGTTGTAAGTAATCCATGGCCTTTCTCAAGTGTAACAACAAGATTAGGTGCATTGTTTGCAGCAGGTGCTGATATTGTTGTAGAAGCTTTAGGACTTGATGAATTCAATACTTACTTTAAGTTTGATACAAATAACAAGAAAATGGCATTTATTTACAAAAAAGAACTATTTAAATTCGGAAGATTGCTAAAACCAGGTATTATAAATATGGGTGCAATATCTGATATTTATAGTTTAAAAGATAAAAGTAAATACACATATACAAGTCCAGTAAACATGTCAACAATGGTGGCAGAAATACACACACCTTTATTGACTGCTACATTTAAATACGACTCATCTATAATTCCATTTAGTTTCAAATTCTTACTTGATAATGAAAAGCATTGATGAATTGAATGAAGAGAGTTTTAATAAAATAAAAGCGACACTTGATTCTTTTTCAAAATTCAAGTTGTCGCTTGGAATATTCAATCATCCAAGAGCAAAAGTATTAGAAAGACATGAAAAGGGAATAGGTGTAGAAAAACGTGAATTTATTAAAAAATCTATTGATTTACACAAAAATGAAATTATAGAAAAAATGAAATTTTTTGCAAAAAATACTGATTTTAATAAAAAAGATGCCATTTATGCTGTTTTAAATGCAACTGGTAGTTATATTAATAACAACGTTATACGTTATTTTATTAATCATGAAAGTAAAAGTTATCTAGCACCACTAAAACCATCTACAATTAAACGAAAAAAACACGATATACCAATGCGCGACACAGATTTAATGTATAACAACTTAGATCATATTGTAAGTAATAAATCTTGACTTTTTTTGTATTAGTTTTACACATTAAAATATGTATAGAGACGATTTTGATGATTTATTCGAACATTTTTCTGAAACACTCGGATCAGAAGATTTAGACGATTTATATGATGAAGATGGTTTTATAACAATTTTCGAACAAAAAGCAAGTGGTGTTTGTGGTTGTGATGGCTATCAACTAGTTGAAAAATGTAAAATACAAAAAGGAGAGGCAATAGTTCTTACAAACAGAGGAAGTAGTATAATGACAGAAACGGGACGTCAAGTTCAGTTTATTAATTTAAGTTTCAGAATTGCAAGAGACGACTTAAATGGTTGTTATTTTTTTCGTAATAAAACAAGATATAAGTTTATTTTAAAACAAAATATGGAAGGAAGGGTAAATAATAAATATTGGTATCATTATGACTGTTATCAAGGGTAATTTTTTAAATCCAAAAACATTTGCCAGAGATTGTATAGTAAGTAATAAATGTTTAAAACATTTTTTTCACTATAACTCAGAAAATGACAGAAACATATTTTTTTCTTTTGAAATAGACGACTCACATAACAATATATTTAATCTTCAAGTAGAAAATGATGTAAATTTATTTATTGATTTTAAAGGACAAATAATTGATAAAACCAGATATAAAGAACATATAAATGAAAGTAATGCAACAAGAGAGAGAATACTTAAAGAAATTAATTTACATGCAGAATTGTTTACATATAACCCGATGTTAGCACTTAAAAACACATCAAATGCATCAAATAACATAAAAACAAGAATGGATTATTTAAATTATGCTTGCTATTGTTTTAAAAATTGCTTTAAAGTTGCAAATGGTAGTTTTTATTCAGAAAATCAAGAACAATCTTTGTTGTCATTTAGATTTGATATTAATCAATTCTATTATTGGGATGTAGTTGAAACAACAGACGAAGATAATGTTGATGATTTATATCTTGACAAAATTGAAGTAGTAAAATATAAGTAATTATGACTAGTAAAACAATTGAAGAATATTTTAAAGATTTTGATATAGAGACATATAAAAAAAAAAATGGAACTATTTTGAGTAAATGTGGCTTTTTTTTTGCAAAAATATACTCACAAGAAGAAAAATATAACAAAAACGACATTGTTTGCGAATATGTAAACTATATCAAGTGCATTTATAAGTCGTTAAAAGATGAAAATCAAGGTAATTTTATTAATGACAACGAATGGTGGGAATTAATAACAGATAGAGGAGATTGTTTTATAACAGATGATGATATAAAATGTTATTTAAAAGAAGTGGAATTTTTTGTTAAAAATTATTTAGGTTGTATATATAAAAACGTTAATCCTTTAATTATTGAACTGATAAATAGTTATTTAGGTTGTTTGTTGTTAAATAGCAACAAAAAAACTGTCAACAATATTAGTTCAGAGTCAGTCGATGCAATGTCTTTATCTAAAACTTTTAATGAGTTTTGTATTAATTTTCCATTATTCAATAACATATTCGGTCAAAAGTTTTATACTTTGTATAAAATGTTAGTAAAACATAATTATTGCGATATACAAGTTGTTTATAGTGATCCGTATAAATACAGAAATTAATATATCTTGACAATTATATTTAATAATAATCTAATTGAGATGTTTATTTTTATGGCAAGAAAAAATAATACTATTAATTATGGTGGTATAATGAAAGAAACCGCAGATATCGTTAACAACAAAAACAACGAAGAAATTAAAGAGGTTGAAAACAACAAAAAAATTGAAGAAAATGAAAAAATCGAAGAAAATAAAAAAAACGAAGACATTGAAAACTACATAGATTGTGGTTGTGGTCTTGCAATAAAAAACGATGAAAATTTACTTTTAGTTAAATTTAATACAAATATATCACAGGCCTCTTTATATGTTAAAAATAATGCAGGAGAAATTGTTAAAGTTGAAAATTCAGATGACTTTATAATGTATAAAGGCATGCAACGTCCAACATTGGTTTTGATAAAAGAATCAGATTTTTTCTTAAAAGAAAATAGTGCTCTTAATAACAGTATGTCGCATTATTTATATTTATGTATTAGAAAAAACACACAAGGCAAAGCATTGAAATTTTTAAAAATAAATGATATTGATTTTAATAAAAAAATAATAAAATGTAATGCCTTACAAATGTTAACATTTGCATCAAGCACTATGTTTATGGTTGACGATAAAGCGTATATAACAGAAGACTTTTACAAAGTAGGTTCTGTAAATAAAATATTTACATTAGATGATAAGAATTTTGATAAAAATTCAAGCTTACATGAATATGTAACACACATATCAGAATGTATTCATTGGATTACAGACGAATTAATTAAAAGTAAGTAATTCTATGGCAGAAATAGATCAAACAGAAATTCATTTAGAAGATTTAGAATCAGATAAACCTTTTTTTTCAGGTGAATTACAACAAGACGAACATAAAATAGGTAAGTGTATATACGATATTAACGACATAGTTACTAGTGTTGAAAAAGAAAAAATAGCACAAATCATTACAAGATTACAAAATGCATCTGGGTTAGATGAAGTAAAAACGTGTATAACACAATATATAACAACTATATTTGGATTAAGTGGACTATTTACTGGTTTATTAAGAGATGGAGTTGCTAAAAAAAATAATGGTTTTAAATATAACGAAGAAGGATTAACAAAAGAAAATAATGTTTTTTATATATCAAAAATAAACAAAAACGAAAATAACACAATCTCAGACAGGTCTAAATGGCTTAGAGGTATTATAAATAATGATATTCTAGCTCAACGTTTTAATTTATGGAATGTGTCAATGATTGGCGGCAATATATTTTTAAATTCTACCGATGACTTTAAGAATTATAGATTTGAAGAAGGACAATTGGTTAATGGCTTAAAAATATCATTTATTGCAACAGAAGATGGTGTTGGTTATGCAGTAAATGAGGGATATAGAATAATTATTGACGGAAACATTGAAAAAAAGTTTTTTGAATCAAAACAAGACGAAGCTATTATTAGTTCAAAAATTAAAGCAGGACAACTAGTAAATATATATTATAATTCAAGTGCAGATAATGGAAATGGTGCATTTTTCTTAGAGGATATTCAATATAATGAACAATTAATATCAAACGGTAATATTGGTGTAATTAATTGGTTTGATGTTCTTAAAGATGAAGAATTACCAAACGATGAATACATAAAATTAAATGGACAAATGATATATTTAAACAATTATCCTTTATTCAAACAATATATACAGAAAATGCTACTAACACATCCAAGCCAATTCATAGATTATGACGATTGGAATAATTTAAGAACTCAATACGGTCAAATTAATAAATATGTATATGAAAGTCAACGTTTATATGCTTACAAACATGAACATAGCGAAGTGATTATTTATACAATGACAGATTATTCTGATTTAGAAAACGATAAAATAATTACAGTCAATACTTACAGACAAGACAGAACATTTATAGACAAAAAAATCGCAACAAAATATGGAGTTTGGCGTAATTATTATACAATGATTGAACCAAAAGATTTAAAAATAACTACTGATTATTATGGTTTTATATATTCTAACTTTTTAGACACTTTAAATTCTAATTATTTAAAAATTAATAATAAAATACCTGCCAATTTAAACGATTGGAGTGTTATATTTAGTTTTATAACAGGCAATTCTATAAGTGGCGAGCAAGTAATATTTTTAGGAAATTATATACATGAAAACGGGTTATACGGAATTAAAGTATATTTACACAATGAAAGGTTGTTTTTTTCTTTTGTAGATAACAATAATCAAGAATTTTTACTAACAGACAAGGAAGTTGCAAGCAATGAAAGATATAACATTAGAATTATCGCTACACAGGAAAACTATAAAATATACGTCAACGACATTCAGCTTAATAGTCAAACAAGAACATCTAACATTAGATATGTAGACAATAATAGTTGTTATTGTGTTTTTGGAAAAAATCCATACACACTCCAATATTTTGAAGGTAAAGTGTTGATTTACGATTATTTTACTTACATTGGCCAATGGTATTTGTTGGAAAAATTCAAAAGAGACGAAGAAGATGATATCAATAAAACATTACCATTATATGGTTGGAATTGTGAAATAGACGGTCAAAATCAAGTTTTATATACAAAAAACAATAGCTTACCTTCTGGTAAAGAATTTCAAAAAATTGCATTATATAATTCGTCTAATAAAGTAGTTGTAAAAAATGCATTGTGTAATCAAAACGGAATATGGCCTAATGTAAATAATATGATAAGATATACTTTGTATAATCCAGAAAATGGCACTTTAGAATTTACAAATGCAGTTAGGTATTTTAACAAAAATAGACAACATTTTTTTAGTTTTGATATATGTATAGGATTTAAAACAAACGATATTAATATTTATAACGAACAAACATACACTACAATTCTTTCAATTGTAGATGATATAAAACATAAATCATTTCACGAAAGTTTATTTGCTATAGATTATTCTTGTGTAAACAATAATCATCGGTTTGAATTTGTTTTACCATACGTAGGAAGTAAGCGTATAGATTTAGAAAATAATAAAAAATACTATGTAAGAGTTAAACGAAATCCCGGTTCAAAATTATGCCAAATATTCTTAAAAAAAGAAGGCGAAGAATATGAGGAAATTTTCAGCGGTAATGCTTCTGAGTATCAAGACCAACAATGTAATAATATATCAATTAATACTGATAAGATCAGTAAAAGAGTAATATTTTTCTTAGACGAAGAATATTATGTTGATGTATATAACAATAATCAATTGATTAATCTTGATAGTTTTGTAAAAGCAACAAGAAATCAAGAAGAAGATAAAATAATAACAAACGATGACGTGTATTTACACCTAAAAGATATAAAAGACGTTACTGGTAATAATGACAATATTATTGATAATACTGGTTTAAATCAAATGAATGTCGGACAATCAGAACCTCGTCAAGTTTTAAAAGCTTCAGGACAATACGGAATTAAAATAAAATAAATATGAAAAAACAAAAAAGTTATAAAATATCTTGCATAAGTTCTGTTTTTTTTGTTGCATGTAGTATTATATTATGTTTCCATTCATGGTGCTATAACATGTCAAAAAATAACGAAAAAAAAACGATAATTTACGAAATTGACCCTAATACAGGAAAAGAAAAAATAAAAACAGTCATTATTGAAAATAATATTAAAAATAGCTTATGTAATGTAGACATAATTAATGAAAATGATGTTTTTTATATAAAAGTTTTTGTGGTTTTACTTATTTTTTGTTTTATATATGATATAACAAATGGAAAAATAATTGAAATAATTAATAATTTAAAAAAAATAAAAAAATAATATGCAAAAAATTCTTGACAAATAGTTAATTCAATATTTTATAGCCAATTACTATGGCTTATATTATTAAATACAATTCAACCTCAGAAGAGTGTGATAACGTTAAAGAAGTAATAACAACGCCTATATCTATTGATATAGAAGGTAATAAGACAGTTGTTATAGATTTTAAGTATTTTTGTGTTCCAAATATACAAGTTAATTGTGCAAATGACAATAATAAATACGAATTATTTACTTATATTATGAAAGAAAAAGATAATAATCAAGATAACGTTATATGTTGCAATAAACAAAAAGATCAGATAAACAATTTAGATTATTTTCAGGGCACAAACCAGATTTATTTTCAGATAGCAGGTGTTAAGGGAATTGTTATTAAAAATACAAGTCAAGATACAATAAACGTTCAAATAATGTGTTAATATGGCTATTATAAGTATTGCAAATGGTGTATTATTTGGTGGTGGAGGCGGAGGAAGTGTAGACCCAGCTGATAAACCGCAAAATGTAGGAACATTGACTAGTTCAAGTGTAAACTTTCCAACAACAAGAACAGATGGAACGGATTTAAAAAATAACGACTATTGCATAGCAACGTCAGATGAAAGCGAAGTTTTCCCATTTTATGTTTCTTACGAAAAAGATGGTTTAAGAATTCAAGTAAAAGTAGATTATAAAGGACAAAAATTTAATTATGAAAATGGCGATTGGGTTCTTGATGATGCAACATATTCAGAAACAGCAGAAGTTATTGTAACAAACAAAGGTCGTGAAAGTATAAGCGGTCAAAGTCATTTACAAAGTCAAATCAATGAAGAAGTTAAAGATTTTGTCGTAAATTTACCACAAAGCACAATTACATTTACAAATAAAACAATAAATGCAGAAAATAATACAATATCAAACATAACTCCTTTACATAACGTTAAAAGTGGTTATTATAATAGACATGTAACAGATTTAACAAAATATTATTGTTGGAAAAATGAAAATGAAAATGTTTTTACTACAACAGAACAAACAGGTGATGTTATAGGTTACAATATAACAATAACAGATTGCATGATTACTGGCTTTATTGCTATAACAGACAAGAATTTTCAAATAAAACTTAATGATAATAATGAAAAAATACTACAATCAACAGACAAAGAAGATGCAAGTATTATAAAAATATACAACAGAGATAAACTTGAAGATAAATTATTCGGACAAAATTTAGACACAAAATTACCAAGCACAGAACTCGTAACAGAAATTGGAAATTTTGCAGAACAAAAAATTAAAGATGCAATAAGTTCTTTTGAGCCAACAGATGATATTGCAGATAAAGTAATGACATTTACAAACAAAACAATAGATGCCGATAGCAATACAATATCCAATATAAAAAGAAGTAATTTTAAAGAAAATTTAATAACAGATAATCCTGATAATCATCCATATTTACATGTCTGGGAATGTGATGACGAAGAGGAAGTAGCGCATTTTTTTATAGTAACTAAAACAATCGATATAAGCGACGAACCACAACCAACGTATGACATATCTTTTGATAATGATTACATCGAAAATATAAGTATTTCAGCATATTATGGGGTTATTTCAGAGATTTCATATCATCAATTAAGATTATCTATTGACATTGACGGAGTAATTAAAACATATCATAGAAAACAAGATTACGACCAATATTTTCTTTACAAAGAAATTACTTCGGCAAATTTTGTTTTAAATGCATTAAAGAATATTAGTGTGTCGTCAGATAGTATTATTGACGTTCAAACTTTACCAGTTACTGATATTGATGATAAAAAAATATATAGAACAAAAGAAAATACACCAATTCAGATGGAAAAACTCTGGATTTACAATACAATAAGTAATTTATTTTCGTCTATATCAAGAATAATAATTTCACAAGAAAATTATAATTTACTAACAGAACAACAAAAAAACGATGGAACGGCGTATATTTTACCAAACGGTCAGTCAGTAGTAACGTTTTCTTACGATAATTTACCAGATAAACCAAGAATAAACAACGTAACTTTACAAGATAACATGTCATCAGAGGATTTAAACATGTATACAAGACAAGAGGTAGATTATTTGGTAAGTCAAACGGTTTCATCTACATTAAAAACATATATAATATCGGATTTATTTTCTACAGATAACACTGTTATTTCAGTAAGTGAATTCACTAGCAATAACCATAAATGTTATATATTAAATAATGTTTTATATGTAGATATATATTTTAATAGCACGAATTCAATTAGTAATAGTAATTTTAAAAGATTAATGACATTTCATGGTGGTAATGAATATGAAGCAATGTATGATGCCCAAATAGCGTCGGAAGTAACACGCGGACAAGCTAGTATGTATAATTCTGGTGAATATATTAGCACAGAACTTTCGGTACAAAAAACTAGTATAAATGAATGCGAGGTTAGTATATTTTACACACGAAGCATGTTAAACAAAACAGATGGCTTAAACGTTCATTTAAAAATGTTCGTTAAAAAGAGATAAATATGAGTATTGTTATATACGGTCAAAAAAATGGATTAGATGCAAATGAAGTGGCAGCTATTGTCGAAAATGCAACTAGATATTGTCAAGATAAAATCATTGATTTTAGAGGTGAAACGATGTTATTAACAACCGCATTAAATAGGACATATTCTGCCGCAAGTGGTAAGGCAAATATATCTGTGTCAGACACTTTACCACAAGAATTAGAAGCAAATACGCAATATTGGGTGAAAACTTACGACGGACAAACGCTTGAAAATGGTTGTTTTATCGTAATGGTCGATAATCTTAAAGTAGCACATTATGTAGGACAATCGGCATCTACACCCGGTGAAGCAAAAACAGCAGAAATAACACTAACATCAGGGGTCGTTAGTTATAACGTAAATAATGAGTTGTTAAAAGATAATGTTATTATACAATTATATATTCAAAACGAAAAAGTTGAGGCAAGTTATTCGATAACAAGTTCAACAATTACAATAACGTTTAGTGCGGAGGCAGTTGAAGCTTATGCAAATTCTGTTGTTAAAGTGGTTTATTTTTAATTTTATGACAAAATATTTAGGTAAAATAGAAAACGATTTTGATATAACGAATAAAAAATATGTTGATGATTGTTTGCAGAATGATTATGAATTCAAAGTATTTCAACAAACATTTTCTCAAAGTGGGGTAAGTTCATATAACAAAATCGTTACAATAGAAGAGGGTTGGGTTCCTTATGGATTTTTTACAGTAGGAACGGAAGGAGCTGTTGGTTATGGCTATCAATTATATGAAGTGGAACTAATATCACCAACTCAAGTAAGGTGTCAAGGTTGGGTTAATGTTAACGGTGGAAATCAAATAAGAATATGGCTTCCTTGTTATCGTAAAAGAGTTGCAAAAAACTTACTTGCTTATACGGCAGAAGATGTGTTATGGAGTGGTAATATTACGTTAGACGCAACTTGCAATTTATCCAATTCTTGGAAAGAATACGATGAATTAGAATTTAAGTTAATAGATAGTGGAAGCGGTATTTATAAAACAATTAAAGTAAAAGATTTGCAAGATACAATAAATGACAGTTCATTGTCACAGCAATTAATGCCTGTTGCTTGGAATTCAACCGATAGACGTTTAATAATTTTTAAACAAGGAACATCTGAGTCCGCTTTAAAGATTAACATTAATGGTAATATTCATTTAACGAAAATAACAGGTAAAAGAATTTTACCTGCAACAGGAGGTTACATAGTTACAAAAGAAATTGTTACAGGTAATTGCGACGGTTCAGGATATTTTAAAATTAACAATAATCCTATTAATTTACAACAAGGCAAAATATTGCTATCAGCAAGATGTTGTACACTCGCGGAAGGTCAATCAACGACTTTTTGGAACACATTATCCGCTCAAGGTAGCAAAATTATTCCATTAGCAAATCCTAACAACACAAATACAAACGCTTGGAGTATTTTACTAAGAGGTTGGGATGATAGCAATGTTTATGCAAACATGACTAATATTAAAATGGAGATAGCATATGCTTGAACTTAACAGTATAGATTTATCTATAACGTCAAAAAATAATATGAAAAAGTGTTAAAAAGTATAAAAAAATATCAAAAAATACTTTACTTTTTAAAAATACAAAATACTATCATTCACATGACTAAATACATTTTATTAAAATTTGAATATAACTCAATTTGTGAAAAACAAGAATTTGATGATTTTAATCAAGCAATCGATTTTGGAACGAAGTTGGCAGAAAGTTCGTATAAAAAAAGAGAGTTTGCTAGAATTAAGATTTTTGAAGCACAAGAACACGAAGGAGTGTTAGTATGTTTAGATGAAAACGTTATTTTTGAATATGATGCAAATCAAGGAAAAATAACAAGAAATGTATTTAAAGATAAATTGATATATGGTTAAAGAAAATTTAAGTAATTTTTTTGAATTATCAGAAAATTTTAAATTGATTAAACTTGATGGTGAAAAAATTAAAGTTTTTCAATTAAAAGTTTCCGATGAAAAAAGGGAATATTTTGAAAAAACTGTTAAAAATTTCGAATCAATAGAACAAAATTTAGGTTATGTTGAGAGTATTAAAAACATAAGAGAGAACGCAATAATAACATATGATGCAGTTGCTTGTGAAAATTCAATAGTTTACGGTAATTCATTGGTAAGTTATAAAGCAATTATTCGTGGAAACGCACAAGTATTTGGTTCGTCGTTAGTAGATGGTAAAAACACAATAATCAAAGATAATGCAAGAATATATGGTGGAGCAATGATAAGGTTAGGAAGTATTGCAAAAGACAATGTATGGGTTCATGGTTTTTACAAAGCTTTAAATAATGATATACTTGAAAAAAACAATGATTACTATATAGACCCATATACAGACGAATATGTTGAAAATTTTTACAAAAATCATGGTTGTTTTCCATCAAACGTTGAACCACAATATCATAACTTAATTATATTTGAAGAAGTAAAAAAAACTTGACATTTATTATTATATAATATAACAATTATTGTCTTTTTATGAAAAAAATTATTGATTTTATTAAAAAAAATATTGATTTAATAAAAAAAATTGCAATAAATATTGCTATTTTAAGTTCTAGTGTAGTATTTATTGGTTCAGTTGTAGCGTTTGTAAAACACAACTTTACATATTTAAGTGTTTTTGTTAATAAATATTGTCAGATTTTAGAGTATTTTTTCAATATATGTTTTTTTATTGCTGGTAATTTTGGTTTATTTATTTTTGGTTTATTTTTATACAAAATTGCAGTAAAACAGTATAAGAAGATAAAAGATTTATAAAAAAAATATGGTAAAAACAATCAAAAATAACATTGAAAAAAATAAATTAATTATTGCAGTAATAGTGTTGTTAATGATAGATGTTTTTATAACGAAAATATTATTAGTATTTGGTGCAGATAGAGAAATTGAAACAACGACATTAATTAATAATTTAGATACAACTATTGATATTTTAAAATATTCAATTGCTGCCGTTGTAGGATATGTTATTCGTGGAAGTGATAAAAAAAATATTTGACTTTTAAAAAAAATTATTTTTTAAATGTATGAATATTTTTTATTTCATAAAATAATGATTAAACTTGTTAGATGTCTTTCTTACGAAGACATCTAATAATTAATTAAAATGAATTGTTATTAAGTTTTATTTTATTCAACAATGAATAAAAAAGAGGTAAATATCAATTATTATACAATAAAAAAATATGGTAAAAACATGCAAGCAATTGATGTAATGGAACAGGTGTGTATGAGTAATTATGACATGTTAGCGTTTCACACACATTGTCTATTGACTGGTTTTAAATACTTTGTAAGACGTGGAAAAAAAGAAAATAACAGTTATTCAAAAGATACAAAAAAAATGAAAGATTATTTTAAATTTTGCTTAAATAATTTAAAAAAAATATATCCAAACAAAGACACAGAGAGCGAATACATTAAAAACATTTTTAATTTCACTAAAAAATTACATAAAAAATATTTTGAAGAGTTTAAGCATTTTTATGATATTTATAGACAAAAATAGAATAAAAACATTTGATAATCAAAAACTTAGATATTATATTCATAAGTTTATAAGACAAGAGAACATATCAAATGATTTTCCAATTCCATTTATATGGAAAAAATACTATGAATTATACGATAAACATAATAATTTTTACAAAAAAAATAAACAATATAAAAATTACTTAAAAGAGATTGAAAAAAGAGGACATTTAAGAGAATTTTTAGAAATGTTATTGAAGATTTAATATGAACCTACAATATTTAATAAAAAAATATGAAAATCATAAAGTAAATGCAAAAGAAGTTATAACGTCAACTTATACCAACAATAACAACTTAACTTTACTTGAAAGTAATAATGTTTTAAATAAAAAAATCATTAATAATTTAGATATTTTACTTGAAAAAGTTAATATGTTTAGAGAGTTATACAGAAAACCATTTGTAATAACTTCTGGTTTTAGACAGCCAGAATATAACCAAAAAATAGGTGGTGTAAAAAATAGTTTACATTGTTTAGGTTTAGCTTGTGATATTTTAGATAAAAATGGAGATATAGACAAATTTTGTTTAGAAAATTTAGATTTTTTTACAAAAAATAATTGTGCCTTCGAACATCCTTATTACACACATAAATGGTGTCATTTTCAAGCAATATTATCAAAAAAAGGTAATAAATGTTTTGTTCCTTATGTAGGACAACCAAAAGAACAAGATAAAGATGACATGTTTGAGTATTTAGTGATATGAATATTATTTTGTTAAATATTTTTAGTTTGTTTGTGAATGTTTTTTGTATATTAAATTATCTTTTTTTACAAAAAACAAAAAATATTAAAATATATACTATTATGTGTTTAGTAGCAAGTTTTATGCTATTTATTAAATGTTTATTGTTTAAAGATATAACAGGAGCATTTTCAGAGTTTTTTTGGATAGGTATTAGTGTTTATGGATTAACATATGACAGAAGAAGAATTAAATAAAATAAGTTCAATATGTGTTGATATATTGTATAGTAAAATTAAAAGTAAAATAGAGAAAAAAATTAATGATTTAATATATTTCAACACAACATTAAAAATTAAAGATAACGACAAAGATAGGATAGAATTTCTTAAAAAAAAAGAAAATATATTTTACAATGCAAAAACAAAAAAACAAATAAAAGGAATTTCAACCATTAAAGACATGCTAGCTAATGTTAAAAAATATAAAAAAGATAAAAATAGTCGACTTTATGCAACAGAAGGACAATGGTTTTTCTTAAAAAGAGAAGTATTAACAGAAGAAAAAATGAACGGAATTAAGTATAATGTGCGTTGTGGTTCAACTTTCATATCATCGATAATATATAACTATTATCAAACTAAGCCAACAAAAAAAACGTTAGAAAAAAGAAAAAAATGCAATAAAAAAATAAAAAAAAAAATATATAAAAAACAAAATTTTAAATGTGCAATTTGTGAAAAAATATACAAAATAGAAGATTTAGAAGTAGATCATGTGAAACCATTATCGTTAGGTGGAAAAAATAAAATAACTAATTATCAGTTGCTATGTAAACATTGCAACGCAATAAAATATAATAAATTCTAAAAAAAATCAAAAAACTTTCAATTTTAAAAAAGAATAAATCAATACTATTGTTATATTTTTTTAATCCAATTATTTCGTTTTCACTTTAATTTTCCCTTTATTTTTCCCTTTAAATTTCCCCTTAAATTACTTTGTTTACCCTCTTGTATACAAGGCAAAAACGTTCTCTAAGTAATATATAAAGTAATAATATAAGTAAATATATAAAATAATAAGATTATATTAACAAATTAATAAGATTTTTTCTTAAAAGAAAAAAAATACACAAAAAAAGAAAAAATATTTAAAAAAAACCTTGACATTTATTTTTTTTCATTAAAACAATAATTGTTTTTTCTTTTGTTATTAAGTCCACCAAGAGCTTGATTTATAAAAGAAAAAACAATTTATATCTTGGTATGAATTATAGAAAAGTTTCACAAAACAATCAATTGAATTCAATAACTGAAACAGAAAATAACATAATACACACATACAATAAATTTGTGTATTACAAAAATTGGAATGAATTAATTGAAGCAAACTTCATAATGTATAATGAAGCAACAATTAATTTAATCAAAAAAATATACAAAAATATATGTGCAAATCATTTTACACACGATAAACAGAATTTTACAACATTTTTTGTTACAAGTTTTGATTTAACAGATAAAAACTTTAAATTAAGTGTAATTCGTAACGTAGACACTACAAAAAAAAGAATACTAAAATTAGAAAAAGAGGGCGTAATTGGTCGTATAGTTAGACACGGACAAGAAGGAGGCCAGTTCATTTACTTAAAAGTTGACATCAACGAACCATTTATTAGACAAAAACAAGAAGTTTTCTATAAATCAACAGACAACGAAGAACAATTAAATGTAATTAATGAAAGTGAAAAACAAGATAATAATAAAAATATAGAATTTAATGATAATTTAATTTTAAAATTAAAAGAAAAAGACGATATAATTGAAAAATTAAAGCAAGAAATACATGAATTAAAACAAAAAACAGTTGCAACAACAATAAGTGAAACAAAAAACGACATTTTACAACCATCAGAGGATATATACGTGCAATTAAGTCAATTAAACGTAGAAAATAGTAAAAAAGAAGAATTTAAAACAATGTTTCATGAGTTCTGTAATAAAAGAGTAAATAATAGAGGCATTAAAATTGCCAAAAAAACACCAAGAGCAGTAAATATGCTTGTAAATAAAATACAAAATTTTTCCGATGCTGGTTTAGATGTGTTTGAAATATTAAAAAAATCATTAAGTGAGGGATGGCGAGATATATACGAAGATGAAAAATACATTATAGATTATGAAAAATACAAAAAAAGTGAGTTTTTTGAAAAAAAAGTAAAAAAAGAGGAATTAAAAATAGAAATTATACAAAAAGTCAACAAAACAACCAATATTGCCAAAAGACAATTAATGATTGAAAATATTAAAGAGTTTGATGCTAAAAAAAATAATATTGAATATAATGAAAATGTTTTTGTAGACGGAGAAGAAAAAAAAGAAAAAAAACTTGAAATATTAAATTCAATAATAATCTTTTTTGAAGACAAAATAACTTATCCAAGTAAAAAACAACAATTTAAAGAAATAGCACTAGCGACAATTAAAGAATTAAAAAAAAACAATATACCACTGACAATTCGAGAATTTTATAATGTAATAGATGATAAAATGTATAAAGACAATGATTATAAAGAAGATGTTGATTATTTTATAAAAAATATAAGCATTGATATGTTTAAAACATTATATATGCTATGTTGTAAAACTGACTTGAAAAAATGATTGTAATTTATTTTTTATATGATTGTTGAAATTTTGAATAAAAAAATGATTTATTATATTTATTGTGATGAAAGCGGAACAACAGCACATAAATATATGGTTATCGGCGGAATATGTTTTAATAAAAACAATTATCAAACAATAGATGACACAATAAATAAATTTAGAGAAGAGAATAATATGAAAGCAGAAATGAAATTCACTAAAATTAGCAAACAAAAAGAAAACGAATATAAAGAATTTATAAATTGTATTTTTGCTTTAATAAACAATGGAATTCTACAATTTAAATGTATTGTTATAGACAAAGCTTCAATAAATGAAAAAGAATTTAAAAAAATCAAAAATACTTATGGTTGCAACAATTATAATAATATAAAAAATAGTGAATGTTTTTTTCAAAAAATGTATTTTTTACTACTTAATTCAGGTTTTGTAAAATATTTACCTTCATCAAAAAATCTTTTATATTTTTATTTAGACAAAAGAGATAGTAAATATGATTTACAAAAGATAAAAAATAATCTTATATTTGAAAACAATAAAAACGAAAAACAAAATTTTATAAAAGATGTTTCTTATATTGATAGTAAAAAATCAAATTTCATACAAATTGTGGATATATTGATTGGTGCTATAAATTATACTTTTAATGATAAAAATAAAATACAAAATAAGAACGATACAAAAACAATAATTCAGGAATATATTAAAGAAAAAACAGGTATAGAAGATTTTAAACAAGGAACTTCGCCAAATGAAAAAAGATTTAATATTTGGTTATTTAAACCAAAGAAGAAATTGTAGCAGATGCTGACTATTTTTATTTATTCTATTTAAATAAAAACATCGCTTTCTTTTGGACGTCTCCATACACTCGGTATGTTATTCATCAAACATCCACCACAGACATAATATAACTATAAAATAGTAAATGTCAAGAAATTTATATGGAAGCCATTGGGCTTTTAAAACACACCCTTCTTGCTTTAATATCACAAACTCTATAATAAGAATTGATTTGTAAAAGTTGATTAAAATAATCAATTCTATTTCTTATATCATTAAAATAATTCACATAGTTGTCTAAATACTTCGTTGCAACACCATTAAATCTATTCATAAATTGTTTTAGTTTAGAGTGGAAGTTATTTATATTACTTAAATGATATACTTTACTTTGTGCTTTTCCAAACTTTAATTGTTTTAACTTAATATCTTTTAACACTTTATAACTCTTATCTCCATCAGTTATTAAAATACTATTATCTTTTATTCTATGTTGTAATATAGCAACTTGTTCTTTATTTACTTTTCCATATCCAACAGGTTTATTAAATGAGTGTTTATTCCTATCTAATGCCGTTAAAACACAAACCTTATTATGTGATAATCCAACAATTCTATTTTCACTACTAAAACCTCTTTTTCTTGGTTTTCTATTAGTAATATTCTTATTTCCTTTTTGACTTTCGTTAAAGTAAGTTTCATCTGCTTCAACTATCCCGTCTAATTTATCGTGATTGTCAAAGTTTTTCATAACCTCTAATATTTTATGTCTCCAATAGAAAGCTGTTTTTAAATTTATTTTATTATCCATTTCTGCAACAATCTTTCTTAAACTTAAACCTTGTGAAAAAAGTTCAATATATTCTCTCCAAACCTCAATAGATTTATTTGAATGATAAAAAATTGTATTAGTGTAAATACTATAATTTTTTTTACAATTATTGCATCTAAATTGTTGTGTCTTATTGTGTATAAAACCATTTTTACATATTTTAGTTGATTGACAATAAGGACATTTATAGTTATTTGATAATTTAGATATATCTATTTCTTTTTTAATTTTTCTTTTATCGTTTAACAAATATTGTATTAAATTTTCTTTATCTTCCTCATTAAAATTTCTCAACATTACTTTAATTTGTTCTTCGTTTAACATAAATCTTACATTGATTTTATACTTCTTTAATTATAAAAGTCAAGTCAATTTTACAACATAGCGATTATATAAAAAAAATACTTGACATTTAAATAAAATTATTATAATATATTTCATATGAAAAATGATAAAATATACAGTAAAGTTTATGCTAAAAAGAAAAGATTTCAAAAAATAGTTAATGTCTTTATATACGATAAAAATTGTTTTAACGCATTAAAACAATATGTATTAAGATATAAGCAATATTTAAAATGCAAAAAAAAACTAAAAGATTCATTTAATATATTAAAGCAGTATTGTAAACAAGCAAACATACAACCATTGAGATTTAATACAGCAGAAAAAGTTTTAGAAGAAAATAAAAAAATTCAATATTATTCAAAATTGAAAATTTGATTATGAGCGATGGTTTTAAAGAAATGACTGATTTTGCAAAAAGTCAAAGTGATATTTTGGAATTAAATATTTTATCAAAAAAAGAAGAGTATAAAAGTATTGAAAACTATCTAAAACAACTAGACGAAGAATACGATAAAAAAACACAAGAAATTAAAGTAAAAATGTTTGATATTTTTAAAAAAACAAGCTATTTTAATGATTTTTTTGAAAACATTAACTCAATAGATGATGTAGAGGTTAAATCACTTATTTTAGAGGATGATGAAGAACAATCTTGTGGTAATTTACTTGGAAAATGTTTATTTTATTACTTATATATTGACAGAATTAATAATATTCTAGGAATAAACAGTGTAGATGTATTAAATCAACTACTTTATGCAATTAAAAACAGAAGCACATTTAAATTTTTAATTAAAGATTTAGACACAAACAACGGAACAACGAAATTTTGTATAACTTTTAATATACCAAAAGATAACGACATAAAAGGTAATGCAATTTTAGAAGACAGGGCTTATAGTTATTCTATTCAAAATATAAATTTATACGCTGCCAATCAAGATTTATTACAAAAAAACAACAATAGACCAAAATCTATACGAAAAACAGATGTGATAGATTTTATAGTAAGTTTAGGATCATTATGTTCTTTAAAGAAAAATATCGGAGAAGGTGCATTAGTGGATTGTAGTTGGTATAGTTTTGATAGTAGTTATGATGACATGTTATTTACAATTGCAACGTGTATATTTGCATTAATATCATTGCTATACAATGAAGCAAATAAGAAAAAAAAAAAATTCTAAATTTAATAAACAAGAAGTTAAAACAATACAATAAGACAAAAGAATATGATTATCATGACAATAATTACGAAGACATTATTTTTCAAATAGACGATTATATTTTTACAATTGCAAAATTTTTTAATTGTTCCCCAATGGAAATCGAAAAAATGGATTATTGTTCTTTTTTACATAGTTTACTATATATTAAAGTTTATAACGATGAAATTGAAAAAAATTTAAAAAAATAAAAAAAACTTGACATTTAAAAATTAATAATGTATATATATTTTAGTTTAAATTTTGTTTTATGAATTTACAATTTTTATCGTCAGAAGAATACAGTGAAAAACTTATCAAAATTGCAAAAAATACTTCATTGTTTGTCGTAGTCGTAATTGTCGTAATGTTGTTTGTTATTTCTAGTATTAGAATTATTCCAACGTCGCATATTGGAATTAGAAAAACTTTTAGCGTAATACATGACAAACAATTAAAAGAAGGACTTCATATTAAAATACCATTTATTCAAAGTATTGATATATTTTCCATCAAAACAATTCAAGAAGAACATATTTTGTCAAACATACAAGCAAAAGATATGCAAGAAATAACAGTTTCTTATAAAGTTGCATACCGTATACCTAGCGACAAAGTCATCTATAATGCAAAAACTTTACAAGGCGACGTTTATAACGTAATAATTGAACCAAGAATTAAAGAAACAATGGCAGATGTTATTGTACAATATACTGCAGAAGAAGTTATCTCTAAAAGAGAAGAAATTAGTAAAATTGTAAGAGGTCAAATCATGAAAAATAAAGAAATAGTTGATAGATGTATAATAGAAGAGGTTGTTTTAATGAAATTCGATTTTAGCGACTCACTTTTTAAAGAAGCTATTAATAAAAAAAAACGAGCAATTCAATACGCAGAACAAGCTGAAATTGAAAAAAAAACCGCAAAAGCAAAAGCAGAACAGATGATATTTAGTGCCGAAGGTAAAGCAAAAGCAATAAAACTAGAAGCGCAAGCAATGAAAGAAAATCAAAAAATAGTTGAAATAAAAGCAATAGAGCGATGGGATGGAACTTTACCAAAGGTTTTGATAACTAATGGAAAAAATACACCTTCTATAATCAATATACCAAGCAATATACTTGAAAATACAAAAAATGACTAAAACAATTTTTAATACACTATTTATTATAGTATTAATAACCATATCTACTGGTTGCACTCATGGTTTTAATATTAAAAACATTGATTACGTGAAACCAGAAAGATGTGAAATTAGAAAAGAAAATTTTGAAAAATTTAAAACATATATAAAAGACAATAATTTAATAATTGACAATGAAAATCTAAGTATTTTATTAAAAAATATGCATAAACAAAAACAATTAAACGAAGATTTAATTGAATGTTTGTATGAAAACAATGAATATTTAGAAAATATAATTAAAGTAGTTTTAGAAAAAAAAGATTAATATGAGTAAAGTGTATCTAACAATTATAATGATGTTAATTTTAGCATTATCTATACAAAGTGTTAAATTATCAATGTGTAAGTCAAAAGACATTAAAAATATACAAAAAAATATAAATAAACAAGAAAAATTGATAAAACTAGCAAATCAAAAAAGAGAAAAAGAGAATATAAGAAAAAATAAAGTTAAAAATCAATATAAAAGTGAGGATTTATCGAAAAATAAAAAAGTGTTAGAAGAGTTTTTTATTGTATGAGAGAGATATTATTTGCTTTAATAATTTTTGTGTTGTTGTGGTCGTTAGAAGATTAATATGAAAGAAGATGCATTACACAAAGACATTAATACTTATTTATCACTAACAATTAGAGGTGATAATGATTTTTACACGTATATGCCATTTGGTGAAAAAAGAAATGTTATAACAGGTGCATTATTAAAAGCAAAAGGAACGGCAAGAGGAGTTCCTGATTTTATGATTTTGAGGAGATTTGACAATAAGCCAACAGAGATAATATGGTTAGAAGCAAAAGTTGGAAAAAACAAACAAAGTTTAGAGCAAAAAGATTTTCAAAAAAAATGTAAAAATTCAACAAATGAACGTTATTATGTTGTTTATAGTTTAGATGATGTTGTTGATATAATACATTAAAATAATAAAAATATGAAAACAGAAATTTCGTCAGAAGTAAGATTATGGAAAATGGTTATTTTACAAAATATTTTAGATTTAAAAAATAATACAAAAACAACATCAAAAGCTGTTAAACAACATATAAGAGAAATAAGAAAAAAAGCATGTATATTTTTTACTGATAAAGAAAATTTAAAGAAAATTTGCGAATTATCTGATACATCATATTATTACATACAATATATAGTTAAAAAACTTTTCACAAAAAGATTTAATAATGTAGATATATTTAACGATGAAAGAGTAAGAAAAATTATAATTAATAATGAAAATTATTTCTCTCTAAGAGATGTTGTTTTAGTTATCAAAAAACCAAAAGATGTAAAAGATTATATTAAAAAATATAGAAAAAAAAATTTAAAACATAATACGATAAGCAATAATTTCATAATACATCCTTTTAAAACAAAAGGTGGAATGCAAAATATTAAGTTCATGGATTTAAGAAATTTATACTTTTTTTGTATAAAAATGTTAAACAACTAAAAAAAAATACTTGACATTTAAAAATTAATAATGTATATATATTTTAGTTTAATTATTTTTTGTGTATGAATTTAAAGGAGATTTGTAAAAAGTTTAATATAAAAGAAGATAATGTTAAAAAAATTAGTTATTATAATAACGATATTGAGTGTATAGAATTTTTAAAAGAAGAAACTATAACAATTGGTGAAAATGTAATTACTATTAGTGGTATTTATTTTTACGAAGATACAACAAGACTCGAAGTTACGAAAGATTTTGATTTAAAACACGGAAAATATGTAATTCCATTTTTTTCAGATTATTATAGTCTATGCGTAGACGAAGAATTAAATAACATCAAAAAAATAGTTTTTTATATGGACGTAGAATTAGATGAAGAAATTGGTATTTCTTTTAATGAAGATGGTAGTTGTAAATATATTTAGAACCAGATTTTAAATTTTATGTGTAATGTCGAAATTTTCACACCTAAGGATGAAAAAAGTTGGAAAGAAAAACGTAATAACTATATATCATCTACAAGGGCAAAATATGCTGTTAAGTATTTTTCTGATAATGAAACTTTAAAAGAAGCAGTTAATATGGCATTAAAATATCAAAAAGAAGATATTTCACTTTTTCAGATGTATTGTATACATAATTTTACAAAAGAACAACGAGAATTATACGAAGATTATCTTAATAGTTTAGAGAAAAAAGATAGTTTAAAACAATTTGGACTTAAAAAAGAAGAAGAAGTTGCTAATGTAGGACTAAAACTTGTGAAAGCAAAATTCGAAGGGTATGAAAATGCAAAATTAATCCCTAATGGAAAAACAATGTATATTTTAGATGAAATATCAAGCACACCAGATTACTTTATTGAAAAAGAAGATGGTGAAAAAATATTATTAGAATGCAAAACGACACATGTTTTAAATGAAAATATGCAAGATGCTTTAAAATCATTATATACAATACAAGTTCAATGTCAAATGTTAACAACTGGTATAAAAAAAGCTTTTATATGCATGTCTTATTATGATGAAAAAGATAGTCAACTTGACAATGAACTTATGGATATTGAATACAACGAAGAGTTGGTTAATGATATCATTAAATCTTGTAAAAAATTGAAGGAGTTTTTAGATAACAAAGACATTAAAATAATAGATTATTATAATAATAACAATGAAGATGACGTTAAAATCAAAAACTTAATTGAATTTAAATTAACGGATTACTTAGATAGATACGAAGAAATTAAAAAACTTGAAAAAGAAAAAGAAGAAAACAATAAATTCATTTTAAATATGTGTAAAATGCTTGGTCTTAACGAAAAATATAAATCTAATTTTAAAGATTATTGTATTGAAATTACAAAAATAAACGACAACTATTTAAGTGTCATTGAGTGTGAGAAAAAAATTAAAGAATATCAAGAAAAACTTGAAAAAATTAAAAATGGTGAAAATGTCCTTACCAGGAAAGGAAGTTCTTATATCAGAAAAATTAGCCGTATTAATTATGAAGACTAAAAAAAATAATAGTATTTAGTGAAGTTATTATGAAAATAAAGCAAAGTGGTTTACCATATATTGGTTCAAAACGTCTTATATCTGAAAAATTAGCAAATACAATGATTAGTTTAAAACCAAATGCAAAAGTTTTTTTAGATGTATTTGGTGGCGGCGCATCAATGTCTTTAATGATGTTGCAAAAAGGTTTTAAAGTTTACTACAACGAGTTAAATAGAAAAATATTCACATTTTTTAATTTCATAATTAATAATGATTTACCGGATTATTTTTACAATTTCGTCGACAGAAATGAATTTTTTAAAATAATTAAATCTAAACCTAAAACAGAAGAAGAACTTATTTATAAAACTTTTGTTGAAATATTTTACTCTTTCGGAAACAAATACACAAGTTATTTTTGTTCGAAAGAAAAAGTAGAATTAAATAAACAAAAACATCTTTTTATCTTCAATAAGATTAAAACAATTCCTATTTTTGAATCAAGATATAAGATTACTGGATTATCACATTTAATTCCAAAATTAAAGACAAATGATATAAATAAAACAAGAAAAAATATTTCAAATGTTATTATAAAATTAGAAGCAATTAAGTGTTGTATTGAATATGGCGACTTAAATATTAAAAACTTTTTTCATGACTTTTCTTTTGAAGATTTTTTAGCATTTAAGCAATCAGATATGATAAAATTAATTAACAAATATTGTCCTAATATTCCTAAAAAATCATATAAAACAAATATAGAACAATTACAACAATGTCAAAATTTAGAACGATTATTCTATTTAGGCCAAATCAAATCTTTACAAGAATTACAACACAATGAACAATTACAACGATTAGAATTAATAAATGGTGTTAAAAAAATAGAAAAACAATATAACTCAAATTTAATACTTTTAAATCATTCTTATGATGATGCAGAAATTCAACAAATAATAAATTCATATAACGAAGATGATTTAATAATATATTTTGATCCGCCTTATTGTAAAGTTGACTATTATAATAATGATTGTCTTTTTGATTATGAAAAATTTAAAACATATCAAAAAACATTGAAAAAACAATTCTTTTTAAGTGAATATAATAATGTATATGATTTAATTGAAATAGCGAGTTTTGATAAAAGACAACAATTTGATAGTTCGAAAAGTAAAATAGTAAAAGAAAAACTTTTTACAAATAAAATTATAAAACAATCTTTATAATTCGCGCGCGCAAAAAAACACAGGCGTCTTTAGCCGTTGAGTAGTTCACTTAGTTAAATTTACATTTTTTCTAAAAAATTAAAAAAATACTTGACATTTAAAAATTAATAATGTATATATATTTTAGTTTAATCATTTTATATATGAAAGAGTTTTTTCTTAATAAAGAAAACAATGTTTATTGTAGAATTTTTAGTTCTTTTAAAGAACAAAAAGAAGGCAATAGTTTATGTTTTTTTAAAGTTTCTAAGGGTGAAGTGTTATTTGAATTAATAAAAAAAGACACTAATGAGTTATTAGCTTTTAGAATTTATAATAAAAAAGATATAAACGAAGATAATATAATTGATTTATTAAAAAAAGATAAGTGTTTTTCAGAAGAAATAGATGAAAAATACAATTATATTGCAAATTAAGTATTTACAACGTAATTTTTAGTAATGTATTATAATCATATGGAACACTCTAAAAGCAATATAATACTGTGCGATTTAGAAGCTGAAAAGCAATTACTAGGATTAATATTGATTGATAACAATATTTTAACAAATTTATTGCTAGAATTAAGCGAAAATAGTTTTTATTATGATGAAAACAAAATTTTCTTTAAAACAATAAAAAAACTTATACAAGAAGGTAAACAAGCAGATAAAGAAACATTATATTTTAATATTTTAGATAGAAATAAGTTATCATATAATAACGAAGAATTAAAAGAAGTTATAGATAGTTTAATTGATTATGCTGCAGGCGCTATATGTCAATCAGTTGAATTAGTGAATATATTAAATTTTTATAAAAAAAAAAGAGAAGTATTGTCATTAAGAGAAAATATTGATATTTTACTTAATTCTATGAATATAGATGAAGTTAATTCGAATATTAATCAACTATTTGATAAAATATCATCAATATCAATAGATAGTGCTGAAAAAAAAAATGTATTAATAAACACTTACGCACATGATATAATTGATAAACTTGTATGCATTAAAAACAATGATATTCAAATAGGAATATCTTCTGGATTTTTAGATTTAGATAATATTATAGGAAACTTTAATGATGGAAATTTAATCATTATTGCGGCACGGCCATCAATGGGTAAAACTGCTTTAATGACATCTATTGCATATAATATAGCTTCTAATTTGAAAAAAAAAGTCGGAATATTTTCACTTGAAATGACAACAGAACAAATAACAGGAAGATTGATATCAATGAATTCAGATTATTCAATGTATACTATTACGACAGGATATATGTATAACGACAAAATAAAAGAAAAAATAAACGATAGTGATTTAAATAATATTAAAAATAGTGCCAATTATGTTAGTAGTTTACCAATTTATGTTAGCGATGACAGTAATATCGATATATCTGATTTAGTTTGTAAAATGATATATCTAAAAATTAAATTATGCTTAGATATAATAATTATTGATTATTTACAGCTAATCACTGCTAAAAATACTAAATATACAGGAAGTCGTGTTTTAGAAATATCCGAAATAACAAGAATATTAAAATCAATTGCTAAAAAATTAAATATACCAATAATTGTATTATCTCAATTATCAAGAAAAGTAGAGGAAAGAGAAGATAAAATACCACAATTGTCAGATTTACGTGAAAGTGGAGCAATAGAACAAGACGCAGATATTGTTATGTTTCTTTACCGAGAAGAATATTATTTAACACGCAAAAAACCTACAAATACAAGTGAGGATGATAAAATTTATAGTAAATGGAAAGAAAAATATGATAAAGTTAAAAATATTGCCGAAATAATCGTTGCAAAGAACCGTAATGGCAGAATTGGAAAATGTTTATTAGAGTTCGATAAAAAGAAAATGAAATTTTCTAATATATCAGAAAAAGAAAAAGATAACATAAAAAATGTTACGACAGATTTCAATAAATACATTAATTACACAGATGATAATGATATTGATGACTTATAAGTTAAATCTATGCTATGTTTTGAAATGGACTTGAAAAATATTGATTTTTAAAATTTATGTTTATGAGTGAGTATGTGAAAAATAATAGTTCTTATTTTATTAAGAAATTTGAAGAGAATAATTATTCTCAAAGTATAGTTGAAGCAATTATCAATTCTATACAGGCAAAAGCAAGCAATATAT
>Ga0310691_10000914_pt1 | contig 49615 bp, 51 predicted proteins | sample 176DNAGHGlowgp2_FD_203887 | JGI IMG/M metagenome (GOLD analysis project Ga0310691, IMG submission 203887) | Sheep rumen microbial communities from Palmerston North, Manawatu-Wanganui, New Zealand - 1766 DNA GHGlow gp2 (v2) (version 2) | ecosystem: Host-associated > Mammals > Digestive system >... | reverse complement strand
CCAAGCGGAGAAGCTGCGTCATGCCTACTTCTCGCTGATGTTCCTCTACAAGGACGACGCCGACGTGCTCACTGAGGAGATGTGGCACGAAAACCTCGACAAGGCCATCCGCATCCAGCATTACATCTGCGACCAGGTGTACGAGAGCCGCAAGAAAGACTACGACAACGAGTTCCGCAATGCCACCTTCCGCAACGAAGACGAGAAGATCGCCGTCATCGGCAAAATCGACGAGGTGTCGTTCGTCAAGCAAATCCGCCAAGAGACTGAAGATTTCGTGGCCTTAATCCAGAAATACCTTAATACCCATTAATGGGCTTTTGGCTTCTGGCTTCTGGCCTTTGGCAGCCTCATCAGGAGGGAAGACCCTCCCTTTGCATGGAACTGCCAGTAGCCAGTAGCCAAGAGCCAGTAGCAACTGAACAACTGAATAACTGAACAACTAAAAACTATACACCATGCGAGTCATCATCGAAAAAAACTACGACGCCATGTCGCGTTGGGCTGCCAACCACATCGTCGAACGTATCAAGGCCTTCAAGCCGACTGCTAAGAAACCCTTTATACTGGGTCTGCCCACAGGCTCCACGCCGATCGGCACCTACAAAGAACTGGTGCGCCTTTATAAAAAAGGTGAGATCTCTTTCAAGAATGTCGTCACCTTCAACATGGACGAATACGTCCGCATCCCTGAAGACCACCCCGAGAGCTACCACAGCTTTATGTGGAACAACTTCTTCAAACACATCGACATCAAGAAGGAGAACGTCAACATCCTCAACGGCAACGCCAAGGATCTGGAGAAAGAATGTGCCGACTACGAAGCCAAGATCAAGAGCTATGGCGGCATTGACCTCTTCATGGGCGGCATCGGTCCCGACGGCCACATCGCCTTCAACGAGCCTGGCAGCAGCCTGACGTCACGCACCCGTGTGAAGACCCTCACCAGCGACACCATCATCGCCAACTCACGCTTCTTTGACAACGACATCAACAAGGTGCCGAAGACGGCATTGACTGTGGGTGTGGGCACCGTCATGGACAGCCGTGAGGTGATGATCCTGGCCAACGGCCACGGCAAGGCCCGCGCCTTGGCTCATGCCATCGAAGGCGCCGTCAGCCAGATGTGGACCGTCAGCGTGCTGCAGATGCATCCGAAAGGCATTATCGTCTGCGACGACGCAGCCTGCGATGAACTGAAATACGGCACGGTGAAGTACTTCAAGGATATTGAGAGAAATAATTTGTAATTTGCCTCTGGCTTTTGGCTTCTGGCCTCTGGCAGTATCAGCAGAAAGGAAGTTCGAAACTGCTAGTAGCCAGTAGCCAATAGCAAAAAACATTAAAGGCTATGAGAAATTTCAAGAATTACGAGATATGGATTGATTCCATAGAACTGACAGATGTTATCTATGATATTTGTGAGAGTTTTCCGAAAAATGAATTGTATCAATTAGGTAGTCAGATGGAAAGAGCTGTGGTTTCCATTCCTTCAAATATAGCAGAAGGAGCAGGGAGAAGGTCGGAAGCAGAGTTTGCGCATTTCCTTGATATCGCACTAGGTTCAGCCTATGAATTGGAAACTCAACTTATCATAGCAAAAAGAAGAAAATACATTTCGAAAGAATTGTTTGAAACAACAGATGAAAATATCATGAGCATACAAAAAAGAATAGGCTCATTTATAGCTACAATAATAGGAGAAAGATAATAAATGGCTTTTGGCTTCTGGCCTCTGGCAGTATCAGCAGAAAGGAAGTTCGAAACTGCCAGTAGCCAGTAGCCAGCAGCCAATAGCAATACAAAAAATGAAAAATTTCGCCATCATCGGTGTTGGGGGTTACATAGCACCCAGACACCTCAAAGCCATCAAAGACACGGGCAACAACCTGGTCTCTGCCTACGACAAGAACGACAGCGTAGGCATCATGGACAGCTACTTCCCCAAGGCTGCCTTCTTCACCGAGCAGGAGCTTTTCGACCGTCACAACACCAAGTTGCGTGACAACGGCACCAACATCGACTACGTCACCGTGTGCACGCCCAACTACCTGCACGACGCCCACACACGTTACGGCCTGCGTCTCGGTGCTGACGTCATCTGCGAGAAGCCCCTCGTGCTCAACCCGTGGAACATCGACGCCTTGCAGAAGGTGGAGGAACGTCAGGGACATAAAGTCAACACCATCCTGCAGCTGCGCTTGCACGACAAGATAGTGGCCCTCAAGAAGAAAGTCGAGGAAGGACCGAAAGACAAGATCTATGACATCGACTTGACTTATATCACCTCGCGCGGCAACTGGTACTATGCCTCGTGGAAAGGCGACATCAACAAGAGCGGCGGCATCGCCACCAACATCGGCGTGCACTTCTACGACATGCTGAGCTGGATCTTCGGCGACGTGACCAAGAACATCGTCCATGTGGCCTCGCACGACCGCGTGGCGGGCTACCTGGAACTAAAACGCGCCCGTGTGCGTTATTTCCTCAGCATCAATGCCGACACGCTGCCGCCCAATGCCGTGGAAGGGGAGAAGCGCACCTATCGCACCATCATGATCGATGGCGAGGAGTTCGAGTTCAGCCAAGGCTTCACCGAGCTGCATACCAAGAGTTATGAGAACATCTTGGCGGGTCACGGCTTCGGCTTGGAGGATGCGCGTCGCTGCATCGACATCGTCTACGAAATCCGCAACGCCAAGCCCATCGGCCTCGTCGGCGACTACCATCCCATGGCGAAGCTGCCTTTGAGCGGGCATCCGTTTGGGTGGAAATAATCTTGTAGAGACGCGATTAATCGCGTCTCTACCAATCATTTAAAACAAACCCTATGAACATCGCAGTAGCAGGCACCGGCTACGTAGGCCTGAGCATCGCCACTTTGTTGGCGCAACACAACCACGTCACCGCAGTGGACGTCATCCCCGAGAAGGTCGACCTCATCAACCAGAAGAAGTCGCCCATCCAAGACGAATATATAGAGAAATACCTTGCCGAGAAAGACCTTGACCTCACGGCCACCCTTGACGGTGCTGCTGCCTATAAAGACGCCGAGTTCGTCGTCATCGCCGCCCCCACCAACTACGACCCGCAGAAGAACTTCTTCGACACGAGCCACGTGGAGGAGGTCATCGACTTGGTCCTCAGCGTCAACCCCGACGCGGTGATGGTCATCAAGAGCACCGTCCCCGTGGGCTACACCCGCAGCCTCTATGTGAAGTATGCCGCCAAGGGCGTCAAGAAGTTCAACCTGCTGTTCTCGCCCGAGTTCCTGCGCGAGAGCAAGGCCTTGTACGACAACCTCTATCCCAGCCGCATCATCGTGGGTTATCCCAAGCGCATTGAAGGCTACGAAGAAGAGAACGAAGCCATCATGAAGATGGTCAGTGTCGACCTTGAAGCCAAAGCCAAAGTCTTCGCCCATCTCCTCGTTGAAGGCGCTATAGGCCATTCCCAGGATGCCTCAAATAATTGTCAATTGTCAATTATCAATTATCAATTCGAAAAGGACATCCCCGTCCTTTTCATGGGCAATAAAGAAGCCGAGGCGGTGAAGCTCTTCGCCAACACCTACCTCGCCTTGCGCGTGAGTTACTTCAACGAGTTGGACACCTACGCCGAGGTAAAAGGCCTCGACACCCAAGCCATCATCGATGGCATCTGCCTCGACCCACGCATCGGCTCTCACTACAACAACCCGTCGTTTGGCTATGGCGGCTACTGTCTGCCCAAGGACACCAAGCAGCTCCTCGCCAACTACGAGGACGTCCCAGAAGACCTCATCCGCGCCATCGTGGAGAGCAACCGCACCCGCAAGGACTTCATCGCCGACCAGGTGCTGAAGAAGGCAGGCTACTACGACTATTACGACCAAGGACAATATAACGCCGCCAACGAACATCGTTGCGTCATCGGCGTGTACCGCCTGACGATGAAGTCGAACAGCGACAACTTCCGCCAGAGCAGCATCCAAGGTGTGATGAAACGCATCAAGGCCAAGGGCGCCGAGGTCATCATCTATGAGCCGACGCTGCCCGACGGCACGACGTTCTTCGGCAGCCTCGTCGTCAACGACATGGCGAAGTTCAAGGCCATGAGTCAGGCCATCATCGCCAACCGGTATGACAGCGTCCTTGATGACGTGAGGGAGAAGGTCTATACGAGAGATATTTTTAAGAGGGATTGATATTAAGGTAAAGACAGCCTCCCATGTCATACCGACCGACAAAGGAGGGAGCGTATCTATGGGAGGCGATTCAAAGAAGTAAAAACCTTTATGTGACGGTTTTTGAAGCCATAGATACACTCGGCTTCGCCTCGGTATGACATGTCTTCAAAAACCTGAATCAACAGACTCCCATGTCATACCGACCGACGAAGGAGGGAGCGTATCTAGGGAGGCGTTTCAAAGAAGTAAAAACCTTATGGGATGGTTTTTGAAGCCATAGATACACTCGGCTTCGCCTCGGTATGACATGGCTTCAAGCCCCTGCAATGACTCCTCAATGGTAAGTGTCATCGCGGGCTTGACCCGCGATCTCCTGATCAAAACAATAAAAACAAATGCGAAAGCTTGCATTCTTATTCGTATTAACCTTTATGACCACTATCATGTCCGCCCAGACCATCTACCAAAAAGACCGTTGGGGAGCAAAGCTCTTCTACATCGAAAACAACACCATCAAGCAAAAGGACCGTTGGGGCGACAAACTGGTATGGTATGATGCTGAAAAGCAAACCGTCCACCAGAAAGACCGCTGGGGCGCCAAGTTGTTTTACATCGACGAGAATACCGTGAAGATGAAAGACCGCTGGGGCGACGCCTTGCTCTATTTCGACGGCAACTCCATCCGGCAGAAGGACCGCTGGGGCACACCGCTGTATTACCTCGACGGCAACGTCCTGAAACAAAAGGACCGCTGGGGACAGGCAGTGTATTATTTTGATTTTGAGCCGACGAAGTGGCAGTTGGCGGCGATATTGTTACTTTAGCTAAAAACTTTCAGTAATGGATAATTGACAATTGATAATTGATAATTAGGGTTCGGAGGCAGAAAAAGTTTTAACCTTCAATCTTTCAATTTTCATTGTCAACTCAATAATTCTCAATTCTCAATTTTCAATTTTCAATTGAACAAACATGAGTAATGCGATACAAGACAAAACCAGGGCTTTTGCAATAAAAATTATCAATTGTTATAAGTTCTTGATTGAAGAGCAACATGAGTATGTCCTGTCGAAACAGTTACTTCGCTGTGGAACAAGTATAGGAGCTAACACACGTGAAAGCAAGAACGCACAATCTCGAAACGATTTTCTCAGCAAGCTATGCATAGCATTAAAAGAAGCAGATGAAACCGATTATTGGCTTGACCTTCTTCATGCCACCGACTATTTAGATGATGGTCTCTATAACTCTCTTGCAAATGATTGCAACGAAATCATAAAAATACTCACCTCCATCATAAAAACCCTAAAAGACCAATAATTCTCAATTGTCAATTGACTCCGTCGAATGCTTCGCATTTCTCAATTGTCAATTCTCAATTCTCAATTGTCAATTCTCAATTGTCAATTGTCAATTCTCAATTCTTTTTTAATGGAGTTCCTACTGAACCATTGGCTCGACATAGTGACCACCGCCCTCGGTTTGGCCTACATTCTTTTGGAATACAAGGCCAGCGTATGGATGTGGGTCGTGGGCTTCGTGATGCAGAGCCTCGGCATCGTGCTTTACTACCAGAAAGGCCTTTACGCCGACTGCGGCATGGAGTTCTACTACCTCGCCATGACGGTCTACGGCTTCGTCGCCTGGATGCGTCACAAGCAAAAAGCCACCGACCTGCCCATACGCCACATGCCACGGAAGATGGCCTTCGTCTGGCTCGGCCTCGCTGCCTTGATCTGGGCCGCCATTTTCTTCCTGCTGTCGCGTTTCACCAACAGCACCGTCCCCGTCCTCGATGCCTTCACCACCGCCTTGAGCATCGTGGGCATCTGGGCCTTGGCCAGGAAATACCTGGAGCAATGGTTTGTGTGGATTGTGGTGGATGTGGTCACCTGTGGGCTGTACTTTTACAAGGACATCCCCTTTAAGGCGAGCCTCTATGGCTTGTATGTCATCATCGCCATCTTCGGCTACTTCAAGTGGCGTAAGATGATGGAAGAAGAAACCAACGTACAACCTTCAATTTGATTTTATCTTATTATATAATATAGGTATCGCAAGTATCAAGATACGTGGAAAGAAAAAACAGATTTCCTATGAAAGTAACCATCATCGCTGGCGCACGTCCTAATTTCATGAAGATTGCACCGCTGATTCACGCCATTCAAGATGCCCAAAAGGAAGGCAAGGACATCAGCTACAGGCTGGTGCATACAGGTCAGCATTATGACAAGAATATGAGCGAGACCTTCTTCGAGGAACTCAACATCCCCAAACCCGATATCAACCTGGGCGTGGGCGGTGGCACACAGGCCGAGCAGACCGCGGGCATCATGGTGGCTTTTGAGAAGGACTTGGTGGAGCACCCGACCGACCTGGTCATCGTGGTGGGCGATGTCACCTCCACCATGGCCTGTTCCATCGTGGCCAAGAAGCTGTGCACCAGGGTTGCCCATATCGAGGCGGGCATACGCAGCTGGGACCTGACCATGCCTGAAGAGATCAACCGCATGGTGACGGACGCCTTGGCCGACATGTATTTCACCACCTCAGAGGTGGCCAACACCAACCTCAGGAACCTGGGTGCCAAGCCCGAACAAATCCATTTCGTCGGCAACGTGATGATCGACACCTTGTTGGCTAACATGGAGCGGCTGCGCCAACCCGAAGTGTTTGACCAGCTGGGCCTGAAAGAGAAAGGATACCTCATGCTTACGATGCATCGTCCCGCCAACGTGGACGAGGGCAGCAAGCTGAAGAAGACGATGGGAGAGATCCTCAACAATGTCCAAGGACTTCCTGTCATTTTCCCGATACATCCTCGCACGGCGAAGATCTTCAAGGATTTGGGCATCGAGGCCCCCAATCTGCATATCGTGGAGCCCATGGGTTATCTCGAGTTCAACTATATGGTGAAGCACTGCAAGGCGGTCATCACCGACTCGGGCGGTATCACGGAAGAAACCACGGTGATGGGCATCCCCTGCATCACCTTGCGTGACAACACAGAACGTCCTGAGACCTGTACCATTGGCACCAACGAGCTGATAGGCACCAACCCCGACGCCATCAAGCCCGCATTGGATATTTTGTTTGCCGGTAATTGGAAGAAAGGCGGCATCCCACAGCTGTGGGACGGCAAGACGGCAAACCGTATTGTAGAGATTTTGACAAAGTAATATGTTCGACAAAACCGACCCCTTGATATTTGAAGGCGAATGGACCTTTGAGAAGACCGAACGCGCCGTGTTGGGCCTCTGTAAGATCCTCGACCACTATGCCCATAAGCTGACGCTTGACGACTTGAAAAACGACCCGCGTTGTGCAAAGATCCCAGACTTGAGTCTGGAACGTGTGCAAGAGGTCATCGCCGACGTGGAAGCCAAGCTCTGGCGTGGCGTGAAGCCGATCGACAATGAAGTCATCTATCATACCGGCCCACATCACGACGACATCATGCTGGGCATCATGCCGTTCATCATGAGGCAGCTTCGCTCGCCCCATAACCAGGTGCATTTCGCCATCATGACCTCGGGCTTCCACTCGGTCACCGACGAGTTCCTGCTGGAAGCCCTGTTTGACACCTTGAGTCTGTTGCGCCGTGGTCTCATCCAGATGGTCAACTACCCCGACTTCTTCGAGCAAGGCTACCGTTTCAAGCAGGAGAAGGACATCCACCACTACCTCGACAACGTGGCCCGCAAGAACCCTCATGAGATGCGCCGCGGCTTCTGCCACCGCATCCTGCGCGACGTCGTGGGCCTGTGGCACCTGAAGAGCGTGGCAGAGCTTGAGCAGCGCCTTGAAATAGAGATAGAGACCTTACAGAAAGGTCTGCCCAACAGTCCCGAGATACAGAAACTCAAGGGAGAGGTCCGTGAGTTCGAGGAAGAGCTCGTCTGGGCATACGCTGGCACCGCCTTGGATCACATCCATCATCTGCGGTTAGGATTGTATAACGACACTTCTTCGGGTGTCATTTCTTCTTCTGGAGTCATTGCGGGCGAAGACCCGCAATCTCCAACGGCATGGATTCCCAACCGCCAACGCGATGTAGAACCCATCCTCACCCAGCTCCGTGCCATCCATCCTACCGTCATCACCGTGGCCATGGACTCGGTAGGCTTGGCACCCAAGACCCATTACAAGGTCATGCAGACCATCGCCGAGGCCGTCAGGCTCTGGAACGAAGAGGAAGACCTGAGCAAGTTGCGCATCTTCGGTTACCGTAACGTTTGGTCGACCTATCATCCTGCCGAAGCCAACGTGTACGTGCCCGTGTCGCTCAACACCATGGCTGTGTTCGAGAAGGCCTTCAAGGACAGCTACCTGACCCAAGTCAAGGCCGAGTTTCCCAACCCCGATTTCGACGGTCCCTTCAGCGAGCTGGCGGAGCAGATCTGGGCGAAGCAGTACAAAGACATACAGCTCATCCTCGGAAAGGACTTCTTCTACGAGAACGCCCATCCCTTGGTCCGCGCCACGCATGGCCTGCTGTTCCTGAAGGAGATGACCGTGAAGGAGTTCCTAAAGGAGACAGAGTGATGAAAAAAACTTGAATTATTTGAGTTCGATAGCATTATATAATTAGAAAAACGGTCAAGATGGTATGAAGAAAGAAGAAATAATGGCTCTATTTCAGAGTTATGAAGATGCGGTATGCATGATAGATGATATGGAATGTTGGAGCGCACGTGAACTTTGCACATTGTTGGGGTATCAGCAGTGGCGCAACTTTAACAACGTGATAGACAAGGCAAAAGAGGCATGTCAAAATGCAGGACAGGAGGTAACTGATCATTTTGCTGACGTCAGCAAAATGATAGACATTGCTAAAGGTGCTCAGCGTGAGGTAGATGATATTATGTTGACCCGTTACGCTTGTTATCTGATAGCCCAAAATGGTGATCCTCGTAAACCGCAGATAGCTTTTGCCCAAACGTACTTTGCCGTTCAGACGCGTAGAGCCGAACTGATAGAACAACGGTTGATGGAGTCAGAGCGCGTTAAAGCCCGTGCTAAGTTACAGGAAACCGAGAGAAAGTTATCTGGAATACTATATGAACGTGGCGTTAACGACCAAACCTTTGCCATTATTCGATCGAAAGGAGATCAGGCATTGTTTCATCTAAGCACTAATATGATGAAACATCGCCTTGGTGCTCCCCAGTCGCGTCCTCTTGCTGACTTTTTGCCTACCATCAGTATTAAAGCAAAGGACTTCGCTGCTGAAATGACCAGCGTGAACGTACAAGCAAAAGACTTACAGGGAGAGGTCTCCATCACTAAGGAGCATATTGATAACAATGCTGCTGTGCGCAAAATGCTTACTGAGCGTGGCATTATTCCAGAAAACCTCCCTGCAGCTGAAGATGTCAAGAAAGTGGAGCGACGTTTAGCAAGTGAGGAAAAGAAAATGCTGAAGAATAATAAAAACAAAAAGAATAAGTAAACTCTAGGCTAATCCACAACTCTTAACTCTCAACTCTACACTCCCCACTGACTCTAAACTCTACACCTTCAACTTTAAACTATAATTCTCAATTATCAATTATGAAAGGAATCGTCCTCGCCGGAGGCTCCGGCACTAGGCTCTATCCCATCACCAAGGGTGTCAGCAAACAGTTATTACCCATCTACGACAAGCCGATGGTGTATTATCCCATCTCGGCTTTGATGCTCGCGGGCATCAGGGAAATATTGATCATCAGCACGCCTTACGACTTGCCGGGCTTCCAGCGCCTGCTGGGCGACGGAAGCGATTATGGCGTCCACTTCGAATATGCCGAGCAGCCCTCACCCGATGGTCTGGCCCAGGCCTTCATCATCGGCGAGAAGTTCATCGGCGACGACTGCGCATGCCTTGTGTTGGGTGACAACATCTTCTACGGCAGTGGCTTCACCAGCCTCCTCAGAAATGCCGTCAAGGATGCCGAGGAAAACAAGAAAGCCACCGTGTTTGGCTACTGGGTCAGCGATCCCGAGCGTTATGGCGTGGCCGAGTTTGACAAACAAGGCAACTGCCTCAGCATCGAGGAGAAGCCCAAGCAACCCAAGAGTAACTACGCCGTGGTGGGACTGTATTTCTATCCCAACAAGGTCGTCGACGTGGCCAAGCACATCAAGCCCTCGGCAAGAGGTGAGCTTGAAATCACCACGGTGAACCAAGAGTTCCTGAACGACGGCGAGCTGAAGGTGCAGGTCTTCGGCCGTGGCTTCGCCTGGCTCGATACGGGTACGCACGACAGCCTGAGTGAGGCTTCGACCTTCGTGGAGGTCATCGAGAAACGCCAAGGCTTGAAGATAGCCTGCTTGGAAGGCATCGCCTACCGCAACGGCTGGATCACCGAGGAGAAGATGCGCGAGTTGGCGCAGCCCATGCTGAAGAACCAATATGGGCAGTATCTGTTGAAGGTCATCGACGAATACAAATCGGAGATCACTTCCGATACGTTGACGCACCTGCAAAGGAATTAATAGTTGTAATTTCACACAGATTTCACAGATTTCACAGATAATAGCGTGCCTTCGCCGCGCTCCATACCGCCCAAATACTATCAACTCTCAACTACCCACTGTCTCTAAACTCTAAACACTCAACTCTAAACCAATTTTCATCTATCAATTGTCAATTATCAATTATCAATTCTCAATTATATAAATATGATCAACGTAGGAATTATCGGATGCGGCTTCGTTGGCGGAGCCTTAAAGGATTGGTTGGAACACAACAACCCGGAATGCAAACTCTTCATCAGCGACCCGCCCAAGGGCTACAACGATGATTTGAGCAACATAGACATCGCTTTCTTGCAAATCCATGTCCCTACTGAAGAAGATGGAACGCAGGACCTAACCCTTATGAAGCAGCTCATCACCAACCTGCCCGATGTGCCCGTGTTTGTGCGCACCACTATTCTCCCAGGAACCAGTGAGATGCTTTCCCGTGAGACTGGCCACCAGGTGTGCTATATGCCTGAGTTCCTGACCGAGCGCACCTTCATCGAGGACTTCAAGAAGCAGACCATGGTGTTCACCGGTGCGCATGAATTGCTTACCAAGATCTTTGTCGGCAAGAAGTTCACCGTGATGACCCCGTTGGAGGCCGAGCTCACCAAGTACATGCACAACGTGTTTGGTGCCTATAAGGTCACCTACTTCAATGCCTGCCGCGAGTATTGCGAGCAGATGGGTGCCGACTGGCGCAAGGTGCATACCGGCATTCTGCTTTCAGGTTATATCAATGACACGCACACCTATGTCCCGGGTCCCGACGGCAAGTTTGGCTATGGCGGCAAGTGCTTCCCTAAGGACGTGAACGCCTTTGCCAAGATGACGAAAGGCACGCCGCTCGGAACGCTGTTGGAGCATCTCCATGAGCTGAATGTGCATTTCAGGGGAGTGGAGGAGCATATATAATTGTTTTAAGAAACAAATTCAAAAAGTTTGTATCTTTGTGCTTTGAAAAATAACCACCGCGAAAATAACCACCGCGAAAATTAATGGTATGAAATTCTACGACAGAGGAAAGGAACTTGCTGAATTGGAAAGGATTAGGTCTGTGGCTTTTTCCGTCAGTTCGCAGATGACTGTGGTGACGGGCCGGCGCAGGATTGGCAAAACCAAGCTGATCATGAAGAGTTGCGAGGCCTCTCCGACGTTGTATCTGTTTGTCAGCCGCAACAACGAGGCAACGCTTTGCAACCAGTTTTCGGAGGAGGCCAGGCGGTCGTTGGGCTTTTTCGTTCCAGAAGGTATCACTTCATTTCGGGATTTGTTCCGACTCTGCATGGAATACGGGAAAAACATGCCCTTCAATCTGATACTCGATGAGTTTCAGGAGTTTTACAATATCAACCCAGCCATATTCAGCGAGGTACAGAACATTTGGGATCAGACCAAAGACAACACACACGTCAACTTTTTGGTTTGCGGATCTGTTTATACTTTGATGCATCGTATTTTCCAGGATTCTAAAGAGCCTTTATACGGGAGAGCATCGGGCTTCATCAAGCTCAAGCCATTTATGCCAAGTGTGCTGAAGCAGATACTCAAAGACCATAATCCCAACTATTCAAACGACGATCTTCTGGCACTCTATGCTACCACAGGGGGTGTGCCTAAATATGTGGAGTTGTTGATGGACAACGGTTGCGTAAAAGTGCAGAGCATATTGGAAAGGATGTGTGGCGAGAATTCCCTCTTCCTAGAGGAAGGGAACACGGTGCTCATTCAGGAGATGGGCAAGCAATATGGCACCTATTATTCGGTGTTGTCGGCCATAGCAAGTGGTGCAACCGAGAGTTCACGCATTTCACAACTCACCGGAGTTGCAAGTTTGGGAGGAATCATGCAGCGCTTGGAAGAGGATTATGACTTGGTTGGCAAAAAACGGCCGGTGTTGTCTAAGCCTGGAAGTCAAACGGTAAGGTATGAAATTAAAGATCACTTCTTGAGGTTTTGGTTCCGATATATCGTGAAGTACCAGAATCTCATACAAACGGGACAATGGGAAAGCCTGAAAGATATTGTCATTCAGGACTATCCCACCTATTCAGGAAAGGAGTTGGAGGCCTATTTCAAGGACAAGCTGTGTGAAGAGTTGCCCATTGGGCAAATCGGATCGTGGTGGGAGAACAACCGAAGCAAGACGAGCGACAACGACCAACACGAGGTAGACATCGTGGCGATATATCATGACCGCCCCAAGGTCCTCATTGCCGAGGTGAAGCGCGACAAGCGCAATTTCAAAAAGAAGCCTTTTGAAGAGAAGGTGGAACTGTTGCGCAACAAATACTTTGACAAATATGAGGTTGAAACTCGTTGTTTCAGCCTGTCGGATATGTAAAGTTTGAGCCCGATAGAAGTATAGATAAAACTTCAAACCCCTCAATACTTTCAACTCTCAACTTTCCACTGCCTCTAAACCCTCAACTCTAAACTATAAATTATAAATTATCAATTCTCAATTAACAACAAGTTGCCCTCATCGAGCTCGCTCAACTTCTACTCTCAACTAACAACTCTCAACTCCACACTGCCTCTAAACCCTCAACTCTAGACTCTAAACTACACCCATGAATATCGCAGTAGCAGGCACCGGCTATGTCGGGCTTTCCATCGCCACGTTGTTGGCGCAACACAACCACGTCACCGCAGTGGACGTCATCCCCGAGAAGGTCGACCTCATCAACCATAGGAAGTCACCCATCCAGGATGAGTATATCGAGAAATACCTTGCTGAGAAGGAGCTCGACCTTACTGCCACCCTTGATGGGGCATCTGCCTACAAGGACGCTGAATTCGTTGTTATCGCAGCCCCGACCAATTACGACTCACAGAAGAACTTCTTCGACACGAGCCATGTGGAGGAAGTCATAGACTTGGTGCTGAGCGTCAACCCCAATGCGGTAATGGTCATCAAGAGCACCATCCCCGTGGGCTATACCCGCAGCCTCTATGTGAAATATGCCGCTAAAGGTCTAAAGAAGTTCAACCTTCTGTTCTCTCCGGAGTTCCTGCGCGAGAGCAAGGCGCTCTACGACAACCTCTATCCTAGCCGTATCATTGTGGGTATCCCGAAGATGATGGGCGAGGAGTTTAAGAAAGAGAACGATGCCATCAAGGCACTTACCAATCTTGAATGGCTCACAAATAAAGCCCATGAATTTGCCGCCTTGCTACAAGAGGGAGCTATCAAAGAGGATGTTCCCACGCTGTTCATCGGCATGAAGGAGGCTGAAGCAGTGAAACTTTTCGCTAATACCTACCTAGCTTTGCGTGTGAGTTACTTTAACGAGCTGGACACCTATGCCGAGGTGAAAGGTCTCGATACGCAGGCCATCATCGAAGGCATCTGCCTTGACCCACGCATCGGTAGCCATTACAACAACCCGAGTTTTGGTTATGGTGGCTACTGTCTGCCCAAGGATACGAAACAGCTCTTGGCTAACTACGAGGACGTGCCCGAAGATCTCATCCGTGCCATCGTGGAGAGCAACCGCACGAGAAAGGACTTTATCGCCGACCAGGTGCTGAAGATGGCGGGGTACTATACCGAGTCCTCACAGTATGACCAAAGCAAGGAAGTCGACCTAACCATAGGCGTGTTCCGCCTGACCATGAAATCGAACTCCGACAACTTCCGCCAGAGCTCCATCCAAGGTGTGATGAAGCGTGTGAAAGCCAAAGGTGCCAAAGTGATCATCTATGAGCCGACTTTAGAGGATGGGACTACCTTCTTCGGCTCGCTCGTCGTCAACGACTTGAAGAAGTTCAAGGAACAATCGCAGGCCATCATTGCGAACAGATATGATAGCTGCTTGGATGACGTTAAGGAGAAAGTTTATACTAGAGATATTTTCAAAAGGGATTGATTAAAACATATAATTGCCGTTAATTGTCCGTATGGAAATCCAGATAAAACTAACAAAGAAGCAGCACGACTTGCTTTTAGGTCGTTTGGGAAGCGAAGAGTCTATCCACGAGTGGCTCCAACACTGCATCGATCGGAAAATGCAGGAAATGGCCAACTCTTTCAACTCTAAACTTTCCACTGACTCTAAACTCTAAACTATAAACTCTCAACTTGACTCCCATGTCCTCCCTCAACCATAAAACCATCCTAGTCACCGGCTCCGCCGGCTTCATCGGCGCCAACCTCGTGATGCGCCTTCTGCGCGACATGACCGAAGGCACCATCATTGGCCTCGACAACCTCAACAACTACTACGACGTATCCCTCAAGGAGTACCGTCTAAAGGAACTCGATACTTACTACTCTCAACTCTCCAACTCTCCACTGCCTCTAAACTCTAAACCCTCAACTCTCAACTATCAATTTGTTCGAGGCAGTATAGCCGATAAAGAATTGGTAAATAAGCTCTTCGCTGAGAACCAATTTGACATCGTCGTCAACCTTGCAGCCCAAGCAGGCGTACGCTATTCAATAGAGAACCCTGATGCCTACATCGAGAGCAACATCATAGGTTTCTACAATATCCTTGAAGCCTGTCGCCACTCCAAAGATGTCATTGCGGGCCCACATTGTGGGCCTCATCGCGGACTTGATCCGCGATCTCATACCTACAAGGGTGTCCAACACCTCGTCTATGCCAGCTCAAGCAGCGTCTACGGCGGCAATACCAAGGTGCCATTCAGCATCGACGACAACGTCGACCACCCCGTGAGCCTCTATGCGGCCACCAAGAAGAGCAATGAGCTGTTTGCGCATTGCTACAGCAAACTGTACGACATCCCCACCACGGGTTTACGTTTCTTCACCGTCTACGGCCCTGCCGGACGTCCCGATATGGCTTATTTCGGTTTCACCAACAAGCTCCTGAAAGGCGAGACCATCCAAATATACAACTACGGCAACTGTCGCCGCGACTTCACCTATGTGGATGACATCGTGGAAGGTGTGGTGCGAGTGATGAAAAAGGCTCCAAAAACTAAGGTCCCTGAGCCTGTCAAAGGGCCGACTACAACCTTGTCAACGGCCCCATACGCCATCTATAACATCGGTGGTGGCCAGCCTGAGAATCTGCTCGATTTCGTGCAGATCCTGCAAGAGGAGCTTGTCCGTGCGGGTGTATTGCCCAAGGACTATGACTTTGAGGCTCACAAGCAGCTCGTCCCCATGCAGCCCGGCGACGTTCCCACCACCTATGCCGATGCCACCGCCTTGGAGCGCGACTTCGGTTTCGTGCCGAAAACCACGTTGCGGGAAGGATTACGTAGGTTTGCCGCGTGGTATAAGGAGTATTACGGATAAGGTTACTTTTATCAATTAACTTTTAACATAAACCCGATTTATCTTGAGCCTGTCGAAGGACAATTAACAGGTAACAAGTTAACACCCTCCCGACCCTGAAGCGAACAGTGCAAATACGAATTAATGAAAATCACTAACGAAATACCAACCGACTGGAAAGACTTGCAAAATAAGGTGTGTAAATACCTTAATCAGGCAGGTTATCACGCTGAGTCGCCTAAGACAATCGGGACTGTCAGAGGAAGTGTTGAGGTAGATGTGTTTGTGACTTCTGATGACGAGTTATTGAAGCAGTTCGTATGTGAGTGTAAATACTGGGAAACGCCAGTTCCAAAGGAGAAGATACATGCTTTTCGAACTGCAGTTCAGGATTCAGGCTCAATGCTGGGGTTATTCATCTCTAAGAAGGGCTTTCAAAAAGGTGCAATTGAAGCAGCCTCCTGTTCAAACGTAATTCTAAAAGACTGGAAGGGGTTTCTGGACTTGATATCAAACCAATGGCTTAAGAACCGCAGTGAAGAAGTGTTGCGATTGTCTTATCCTCTGTCAGTTTATACCGACCCTTTGGATGTGCCTGCTGATATTTTCCATGATGAGGTGAATAAGAATCGATACGAAGAACTTCAACGGAAATTTCTTCCGTCCTACATGATGATACGGTCTTTGGAAATGGGAATGATTAACCCTGATAAGCCAATCTGTGTTGATGGGAAGGACTTTGGCGATTATCATAGTTTGCTTGATTATCTGGAACAAGTGCTACGTCAGGGGATAAAGGAGTATGAAGACTTGTTCTCTGTTCATAAGGTTGAGCAATGGAAATTAGACTGTGCTATTAAAACAAGATTTGCACCTCGTTTTGGTGACTATCTAACGAAATAAAATAGAGTATATCTATATGGAAAGAGTAGTAATATTTGAAGGAAAGACCACAATGGGTGGCATGGATGTGGATTTGAGAATTTACAAAGTCAATGAAGACAATGGTAAATTCTGTTACTACCAGTGGGATTACAACCCTCATCTTGTGGATAAAAATCAGATGGGTGTTCATATAGGAGATATCAATCTTGGACACACATTGGAAGACATATTATACCAGATTAATTCGTATAAGAAAGAGATACGAGAGATAAAAGATATTAAACCTAACAATAATTTCTAATTGTTTTGTTATGAAGACAATAAGGCTGAAAAACTATAAGTGTTTTGAAGACACGGGTAAAATTGATTTATTGCCTTTGAATTTTCTTGTTGGTTGCAACAGTGGGGGTAAGAGTTCATTTCTTGAATTTTTTCCGTTGCTGCAACAGAGTATGCATATCAACAGAAATGGAGCGTTTCTTTGGACGGGGAATAATGTCGACCTCAACGATTTCAAAACTGTAGTCAGAAATGGACAGGATACAATTACGGTTGAGGTTGAAATAGAAAAGATACCTCTGTATTCTGGAAACCTGGCCCCAAAGGACTTGTTTCTGGAGAACGTTAGGCTGGTTTTCGTTGTTTCCAAAGTTGATTTTGGTGACGCAATAACATACATTTGCCTAAGCTTCAATGGCCAAACTATTGAAATTAAGCTAAAAGAAAGAGTTTCAGATGAAATTATCATCAATGGTGAGAGCATGGGTAAGGAAGATGAGCCAATAGTTCATTCGTTTACCAATAGCCTTTTACCTAAATTGCTTTTTGGGAGTACGTTGTATGAACTAACTTCCAGGAAAGGAAGTAAAGAACTTTATTCGTGGGCTAGACAGAATATGAAGGGTGACGATGGAATGGCAGGTTCCATGTGGTTTAGGTTTAGATATGTTGTCAATAAAGAAGAATTTGAGAAGAGAATAAACCGTACAAAAAAAGAAGAAGCAGAGATTGCAGACCTACAGCATATATACAACCTTGCCTTATTGTATAATATTAACGATATAATAGATGTCGTGAATTATTATATGCTGGAATTAGCAGACAAGACAGAGTTTATACAGCCATTAAGGGCAACAGCGGAAAGATATTACAGGAATCGTAATATTTCTGTCAATAGTATTACGCCTAGTGGAGATAATATTGCGATGTTTCTGCTAAGACTGCAACGTGAAGGATTGTTGGAGAAATTCAATAAATGGTTAAACCAGAACGAAATGCAATTTGGCGTTGAATTGAACGAAGAGGGAGGTTTTCTGGAATTGAAAATCGTAGAAAAAGGAAAACAAGGACAGAACATTGTTGATGTTGGATTTGGCTATTCGCAGATACTCCCGATTTTGGCAAACATTTGGAAGGATTTGTTTTATGAAGATGTACTTGGTAAAAGAGTATCATATTGCCCCACCTCTATAGTGTTGATAGAGCAACCAGAGCTTCATCTGCACCCAAGATTTCAGCGTAAGTTTGCAGAACTGCTTACTAAATGTGTTAAGCAATTAAATAAATCAGGAAAAGATGTTCGTTTCATTATAGAGACCCATAGTCAAGATATTTTGAATAGCGTAGGCCGTTCTATCGCTTATGGTGATTTTGATGCAAAATTGGTAAACATTTACTTGTTTAATGCACAAAAGGAGAATATGGATAAGTATATTGAGAAAGCGAGTTATTCAAGAGAAGGGTTTCTCGAGAACTGGCCAGTCGGATTCTTTGATTGAAATATGTATATTGAAATAAGTCGTGAGTTAGTTACATCAGCTGAAAAAGGAAACAAGCAGGCGATAGAGATGCTTGTAAGGTTATCCCTTGCAATCAAATACGGAAAACATATTGTTTTTGCTGGGCTTAAATTGCTTGACAGGATAATAAAGCTTCCTTCACTTGATAATCTTGAACGAATTCAGTATCAAAAAATACGTAATCATTATTCTGTCATAGGAAGTTTATGTAGAAAATTAGACTTCAAAGCAGTTGTTTTGATAACTGGAGAGAATTGTCGAACCCGTCATAGGCTTTTAATTAACGCTTGCAAGGCCGACAAACTTGAAGTTTATGAAGAATGCCATTTACTTACCGAGAACCTACAAGATGGTGAGTTCTTCGAAATTCTCGTCAAGGAATATATCAAAACTCTTGGTACAACATCTCCTATAAGCTATATGCCCCAGATGGGCGGTGGAAATACAATTTCTAAGGTGTACAAAATGGAGATAGACCGAGGACAACATTTTTGCTTGGCAATACTTGACAGTGATAAAAAGTATCCCACCGCAGGATTTGGTGATACCTTTAAAGCATTGAAGAAAGAAGACAAGGAAAAGTATCTTGGGGATGCAGGTGAAGATGGACAATATGCCTTCAACTGTTCATTTTATGTGATGAAGGATTTGCGAGAGTTGGAGAATCTGATACCATTGGAAGTGTTAAAAGGTATGAATAATGTGAATTCACTGCCACTGATGCAAATGAATTTTGATATGTCTTATCATGACATGAAGGAAGGATTGCTTGCAAGTAAGATCAATGTGGGTGATTATCAGACATATCTTGATAATCTGTTTTCTTCATATCCAAATATTGTAAAAGAAATAAACTTTTATGCGGAATATCGGCAATTATGCAGTTGTAAAGAAGAATATGAAAAAGATTGCGGTCGTGTAAAAGTGGTTGAGGGGTTAGGAAGTAGAATAATGGAGCATGTTTTAGATTCTGCTAAACCGGCTCTGCTTTCTAGCAACTTTTCGAATATGAGTTATTCACAGCAAAGTGAGTGGTTGGGAATAGGAAAGAAGGTGTTTGAATGGTGTTGTTGCTTGGATATTGCCTTAAGAGTTTAGTTTACAATAGTAACTGAAATAAAAACAAATAGCGTCCTTCCTAGTCTTTATGCGCAGCCGGTAGTTGCTTGCGTGCCAAGAGGGTCTATCCCCTGAACACTCAACTATCAATTGTCAATTATCAATTATCAATTCTCAATTCTCCCCCCCAAAAAAATGCCCCCCTCCAACCCCATATTAACCAACATCTCCCTCATCCGCCCCATCCTGCTGGTGCTGCTGGTGTTCCACCATATATTCACAATCAACCTCCCAATCTCCTGATAATAGAATCAGATTTGTCAAGAATAAATAGTTTGTTTATAATATGTCAATTACGCGTACAATAAAAAAGGTTGTTCAAGAAACATCTGATAAGGTGTATTTCAAAATGGTTCACAGAAATGAAATACAAAAGTTCAAAGATCCACGCCGTCGCGAAATTGCCAATCAATACCCCTTGTCAAAAGAACAACAGGAACAGATAGACGAACTATATGTCACTAACTATGGCGAAAAGATAGACTATGTGTGGCATCAGAATTATGCCGCCCATGCCAACAAGTTTGACCATAGGTTCATCCCAGAATTATTATATATTCCCGAATTCGAGAGATTCCAAAACCAGAATGATGCTGCGAATCGAATCTTGTCGGATAAGAACTTTTTACCCATTGTGGCAAAAGCGGCAGGAGTAAAAATGCCAGAGACTATTGTTTCTTGTACAAACGGCGTTTTGCGCGACAGTGACAATCATATTCTTACTTCTTCAATGAGTGAAGACATACTTCACAAAAACAGCCGGTTTTTTGTGAAGCCTGCCACGGGAAGTTGCTCGGGAAAATCTTGTAAATTGGTGACAGAATCGGATGATTTTGTAATTAATGGTAATACATTGATTTTCAAAGATAATAACAAAGTCAAATATTCGAGCAATTATGTTATTCAAGAAGTGGTAAAAACTCATCCTTCAATTTCTGCATTGCACCCAGAATCAGTTAATACTTTTAGAATAATTACCTATTATTGGAAAAACGCAATTGAAACCATGCCTGTTATTCTACGTATAGGTCGCGGCAAAAGTAATGTTGATAACGCCCATGCAGGTGGCATGTTCATTGCGGTTCATGCAGATGGTTCGCTTGGTGACCACGCTGTGACTGAGTTTAACCAACAATTCTATACACATCCAGACAGTGGTATTGTGTTCAAGGACTACATCATTGCCTCTTACGATGAAATGATTAAAGCCGCAAAACGAATGCATGAAATGGTACCTCAAATTGGTGTGGTAAATTGGGATTTCACTATTGACGAGAACGGTATTCCCGTATTAATTGAAGCCAATATTAAAGGCGGTTCTGTGTGGTTACCACAAATGGCGCATGGCGTTGGAGCATTTGGGGACCGGACAGAAGAAGTGCTGCAATGGCTTCGCTTTATGAAGAAATTAAAACCATCCGAACGAAAAGCATATGTGGGAGGAAAGATGGGATAATTTAAAACAATAGAACACAAAACATAAAAACATGAGATTTACCATTATTGGTTGCGGCAACTCTGGTTTAATCCATGCTGCCAAATTGTATGAAAAAGGCCATGAGGTAGCCTTGTTGAAGACCTCAAACACCAATGGCCGTTTTTTCGATATCATCCAAGGAGAAAATGGGTTTAAGGTGAAAGACGACACCATCCAAGGCAATGGACATTCGTTTTTTGTGAAGCCGACTCTGATAACCAGAAACGTAAAGGAAGCGGTACGATTTGCAGATGTCATCATGGTGATGACCACCACTTTGCAACACGAATTTGTTGCCGAGCTGATTGCTCCTTATGTCAGAGATGGCCAAACCATTATCCTTGTGCCGGGATATATGGGTAGCTTGATTTTCAAGAAATACATCAATAAGGATGTCACCTACAGCGAATGGGAGACCACGGCATACAACGGCCGCATTGTCAACAACGAGTATGTGAGGATCTCGTTCTACAATCCTCGCAATGCCATTTCCGTGTTGCCCATTAGTCGTACGCAACAGGTGTTGGATGTGCTCTCACAATGCTTCGACAACACCAAATACACCCGCAAGCACATTCTTGAATCAGCTTTCCACAACCCCAACATGATTGTGCATCCCATAGGCATCCTTTTCTCTGCCTCTCGTATTGAATACAGTAATGGCGAATTTTGGATGTACCGTGAGGCTTTCACACCTTCGGTGGTCAATGTCATCAAGGCGTTTGATGTGGAGAAGAATAAGGTGTTGCAAGCCTTTGGCTGCGAACCTCTGGATTACTTTGAAGCAGCCAAATGGCGCAACGAAGAAGACTTAAGTATTGATGCCATGGCGGTGTTCCGCTCGTTTGCCGACTCTAGCAACAAAGGGCCGTCGTTCATCAACCACCGTTATCTGCTCGAAGATGTTCCAATGGGCTTGGGCTTGTATATTTCGGTTGCTAAACTTGTAGGAGTGGATACTTCAATTCAAGAGGGTATTGTTTCTTTGGCATCGGCATTGTTGAATAAAGATTTGAAGTCGGAAGCAAGGACAATACAGTATCTTCTCGAGAAAGATGGTGTTACACTAGAAGATATAAAACAGGCAATTTCAGAGTAAAGATGGCTGATAATTTAAAACAAAAGGCTGCTTCTGGTGTGGCGTGGACTTCTATTCAGAAGTTTGCAGGGATGGGCGTCTCATTTATTGCGGGTATTATCCTTGCGCGATTGCTCACACCAGAAGACTATGGGTGCATAGGAATGCTTTCTATTTTTATGGTGTTGGCGGGAGCATTTGTTGATGGCGGTTTTGGTTCAGCACTAATTCAGAAAAAAAGGCCAACACAAGAAGATTATTCAACAATATTCTTCTTTAATCTTGGTATGTCCCTGTTGATGTATGTCATACTTTTTGTTTGTGCACCCGCAATTGCCCGTTTCTATAAAATGCCTATCCTTTCTTCCGTGTTGCGGGTACAAGGACTAGTACTAATTATTAATGCCTTCTCCTTAATACAAAGTAATCAGCTTCGCAAACAATTTAAGTTTAAAAAAATTGCAATAGTTACTTTGATCACTTCAATTGTTTCCTTTTCGGTCACAATCATTATGGCCTATAAGGGTTTTGGGGTATGGTCTTTGGTAGTAATGAATCTTCTTACAGTCTTCATACCAACAGTAGCTTATTGGGTTACAAACAAATGGTTTCCACTATGGGTGTTCTCGAAAACTTCTTTTAAGGAATTATTTGGTTTCGGCTTCTATATGTTTCTTACTACCATCATCACCAGAATATGCAATAATATACAAGGTCTTCTTATTGGCCGTTTCTATACCCCGGCCACAATGGGCTATTATTCAAAAGCAAAACACACCGAGGAGATGGCTTCTACTAGTCTTTCAAATGTTATTGACCAAGTTGCCTATCCTTTGTATGCCGAATACCAGAATGATAAACCCATGTTGATAAATGTGATAAAAAAGCTTACTTTGTCTATAGCTTATGTCACATTTCCAATGATGTTGCTTCTTATTTTACTTGCAAAGCCACTTTTTATTTTGTTGTATTCAGAGCGTTGGCTGGATAGTGTACCTTATTTTCAGATTCTTTGTGTTGCTGGTATTGCTATTTGTTTGCAAGGGGTCAATTATCAAGCGATTGCTGCCATTGGCAAAAGTAAAGCCATGTTTAGTTGGACATTGGTTAAACGAGCCATTGGCTTGGCCTTGATCGTTGGTGGTCTGGCTGCTTTCGGCATCAAAGGATTGCTGGTAGGTATGGTGATGCAATCTTGGTTGATATATTTAATCAATGCCTATCAGGTACATAAGTTTATTGGTTATAAACTGTCTGTACAGTTTTTAGATCTGTTACCCACAATGGTATTATCAATAGTTTCATGGGCTGTGGCTTTTGGTTTGGCGTTTTTGCTTCCCCAATGGAACATGTATGTAATTGCTGTTATTCGCTTGTTGGTTTTCGTCGTTGTTTATCTGGGTGGTTCGATGCTTTTCAAAGTGGAAAGTTTCAGGCTTGTAAAAGAAACCATACCGATGTTCGTGGCAAAGTTAAATAGAAAGAAATGACAATCATTTTGGATGCATCTTCTTTTTTAATACGAACCATAAAGAATAATTCAAAAGTTTGTCAAGTAGAACAGAAACACATATCCTTGCATCGAGTTGAAAGGGCCGCCCAAACTCTTGACAACTCGAAAAGATGTAAATCAAGCATATTAAGTGTTAAGTAATAAGTATTATCATGATTAGACGTTTTATTAAAGGTATTAAATTCATAGAGAGAAAATGTAAACGCTATGCCCAGGATATCGGTCTTAGAAAAGGCGAATGGGTAAAAGTGTTTATTGATTTTGTAACCAGTAGAATATGCTATAAGTTCACAGTGACGGACTACTTTGTAATCGGCAACGGGTATACATTGTCGAGATACGAGAAAAAAAGGTTTTTTACAGAAAAAAGAGCCCGTCATTATCTGTGGTATAAGGTGAATGATCCAAAATACTTCCATTTCGTATCTAATAAAGTAGACGCGTTGGGGTTTTTTAGTGATTTTGTTTCGAGAAGATGGCTTTATGTTCCACAATCTTCGTTTAGCGAATTCATGGATTTTGTAAACAAGATGCCCGTATTTATAGCAAAACCGGTAGGTGGGTCTGAAGGTAAAGGGATAGAGAAACAATCCACAAACGGTGTTTCTGAAGAGGACTTGAAAACACTGTATAATCATTATGTGTCAGACGACATGTTGTTGGAAGAATGTATACAAGCGCACGACGATATCTATCTTGGAACAAAATCGCTCAATACATTCAGGATATACACGATGATTGATGGAAAAGGTGACGTTCATGTTTTGAAAGCCAAATATCGTGCGGGTACCGGTGATGCTATAACAGACACATCTGATGGATGTATTGCTTATCCCATTTCAATTGAATATGGTGTTATAGAAGGGCCGGGCATCAACGAAGTGTTGAATAGTAAGTACTATTTTTATCATCCAGGTTGTGACAAGTTGATGGTTGGTATGAAAATTCCAATGTGGGACCGTGTGTTGGAAGTTGTTACAGAAGCTGCAAAGAAAATACCCCAAATTAGATATATTGGTTGGGATATAGCTGTTACTAATGACGGAGTCGAAATGATTGAATGTAATCGTGCCCCATGGACTGGTACGTTCGAGATAATGGGAATTGAGAGATTATGGTGGCCTAAAATCAAAGCATTAATATGAAAATAGTTAGCATTCTAAAGGAAATAAAGCATAGAATACATTATTATTATGTAAAATATGTAAAGCATGCAATACATAATTATTATGTGTTTTATGCCGATTCAACGGAATTGTTGGAAAAGGCACAGGAAAAATTATGTCCTTTGCCTGAAGGATTGAGGCTTGTGAAATTAACCCACGAGAACAAACATCTTTATAAGTGTACAATTGATGATATGGATAAAATGTTGTACTTCTCGGTCGATGGGGAGTCGTGGCTTGTCGTTGATGACGACAACAATGTTGTCGCCTTCCATTACGGCACCTATCGGGGCACTCGTTCCATGTTCTATAATGTGAAGAATTGTGATTTCGAACATGTTTCAATCCAGGTTGATAAAAGGTATCAAAGAAAGGGAATAGCACTTTACCTTTTATATCATATAGTTAAAAATTTAAAATATGATGATGTAAAAAATAAAAGGCTGGGTACATGCATCAAGCCCACTAATATTAAGTCCATAAAATTGCATGAGCTCATTGGGTTTAAAAAATCCCATAGGGTAATACTTATCCACATAAGAAGAAAAAAAGACGGGCGTTATACATTTACAAACATACCCCGTTATAATATTTAAGAATGCGTGAATGCTTGAGTGAGTGAATAATTAAGTATATACTTTTTCAAGACAACTGATCGATTTCTAATATATGGATGCAGTAAGTTTGTTTTTTGCCGGGGATTTTTGTTCTATACCACCGCCGGCATTAATAAGGGTTGCTGAAGAACTGAAAAGTGTAATCCAGTCGTGTGATTTAAAGGTGGTTAATTTCGAAACGCCATTGGCACCCGATGTCACTCTGCCACCTCAGCATTATCCACGTTTTTGGCAGCATGACGATGTGCCTGAATTCCTCAGGGATTTGGGGTTCAATTTGTTTTCTATGGCCAACAACCACACCTTTGACTGGGGTGACGAGGGGTTTAAAAAGACGAAAGCCGCGTTAGGCGACCAGTCTTTTGGAGCAGGGACTTACGATGAGGCTTATAAAATAAAAGTGTGCGAAGTCAAAGGTGTTAAAATCGGTTTCCTTGCGTTGACCTATGCAGCATATACTGGCGTTTTTGACGACGTACTTCATCATGATGATTTGGGCTGTGCTTATATCAACGACCTTCGGGTCAACCATGATATTATGAAAGCAAAGAAAACCGTTGATTACTTATTTGTCTTGCCTCACGATGGCATTGAATACATTGATGTGCCGTTGCCAGAAACCATCGCTAGATACAGGGATTTCATCGACTATGGAGCCGATGGTGTCATAGCTAGTCACCCCCATTGTCCGCAAGGATGGGAGGAATACAAAGGAAAGCCGATTTTTTACAGTCTTGGAAATTTCTTTTTTAATTGCCACAGAGACACTCTATGCCGCGTGGGACCTCCTTATTGGTATGAAGGTATGTGTGTTAAGATGGAATTGTATGAGGATAAAATCCACTACGAAATAATAAACACACAAAATGTTGAAAATAAAGCATTGGTGATTGACAAACGTAAAGAAAGAGACGAACATAACCAAGAAGTTTGTATGTATTTAAGAAACAAGACACTATATTTGGATTACTTGTATGAACAATGCAAGATTTTATCAAATAATCAGGAGATGCCGATAATTGATAATTCAATACATCCTGATTCCTTGAAATCCTACACAAAACTTGCTGTAAAAAATTGGTTAAAAGTATTGAGAAAACAAGAGATTACTGATGACTTTGCATTAAAAACTCTACTTCGTAATGACACAAGAAGGAATGTCTTGATGAGGATGTTGAGAAACAAATAAAAAGAAAAACATGATTAAAATAGAAAAGCCTTTTGTTTACGATGATGGAAAGTTTGCTTACCTAAAAGCAAAGATAGAAATCTCTGAAGACACTTCTGCGGCTTATTTGGCTGCATCTAAAGTTATCAAGAAAGTGCATTGGCGCACCTCTGAGAACTATCCGCCCGTGGAATGGCAAAATGACGACAGCGGTTTGTGGTTTGCCGTGCCTATTGAATACAAGGATTACCTTTGTGTTGAACAAAGCGATGCTTTTGTCGTAGCCATGTTATGGTATGCCATGATTACAGGTTCTGATATCGAATCCGTGTCACCCATGTCAGAAAAAATGGTGTTCCATATCACAAGGTATCTTATACCAGCCTTATGCACTGAAGAGAATGGTTATCGCAGAATCAGTATTCTTGGTCCAACGACAGACCAACCTTATAAAAACATAGGCGGTGTCGGCACGGGAATGTCATGTGGTGTCGACAGTTTCTATACCTTGCATGAATACACAAAGGAAGATACTCCCAAGAAATACAGGCTTACGCATCTTTCCTATTTCAACATGGGTGCGATATTTCATCCCAACCGTGAAGAAAAGAAGGAATACACACTGAAGGAGTTCTACGAAACCACCGACCGCATGTCGGAAGAAAAACGCGAAAATGCAAGACAGGTGGCAGAACAAGCAGGTATGCCATTGGTTTATGTGAAATCGAATTTGGATTCCGACTACTACCGTGGTGCATACGGTCATACCGGGGTTTACCGCAATTGTGCAATGGCTCTCTCGTTGCAAGGATTATTCTCGGTTTATTATAATTCATCCGGTGGTTGGCCAGGTTATTTTGACTTGACGCTTACGGAAGGCAGCCAGCATTACGAAGCTTTGTTATGTACTTGTTTAAGTACTGAGTCGTTGTCTTTCATTTTGTCTGACTATGCTACCCGTGCCGAAAAAACCATAGCTATTGCCGATGACAAGTTGGCGCAGAAATACCTTGATGTCTGTTTCTGCTTCAACAGCTGTGGCAAATGCTCGAAGTGCATCCGTACCTTGGTAACATTGGATATTATCGGCAAGGTGGATCAGTATGGTGAGATATTCGATGTTGAAGACTTCAAGAAACACAGGGCTGAAGCCTATTTTGAAATCATTAAGACCAAGGATGGGGATGCCAAGGAGGATAATGCGGTTTTTGCCAAGGATTTATATCGAATGGCACGAGAAAAGAAGTTGATCCCGGAAACCGCATATCGAATGTATGAGGATTATCAAAAAAAACTGAAAGTAGCCAAATTAAAGGGTAAAATCAAACGTATTATTAAACGTAAATAGTATGAAGCTGCTTTTTTGTGGGGATATTATGCCTGGCGGGGTTTTGCCCTATCAGGATAAGTATGTTCAAGAGGAGGTTCTATCTTTTCTGAAATCCTTTGATTTGCGTATTGGCACCTTGGAATGTGCTATTGGGAACGATATGCAATTTGACGAATCAAAAATGAATGCCGAGATGAATATTGTTTATGCCAGAAATGAGGATTTTTTTCGGGTTAAGGAACTCGGCATAGACATCGTTTCACTTGCCAACAATCATATTTTTGATTTGGGCGAAGCTGGATTTAAAAACACGCTTAATTGTTTATGTCAGAATAATATCCGTTATGTCGGTGCTGGAATGAATCTTGAAGAAGCCTCTGCTCCGTTAATAATAAAAAGGGAGGGTGTTTCCATAGCACTATTTGCCTGCTGTTTTTCGGGCTTGAAACCAGTGTGGGTTACGGCAGCAACCCCAACAAGTGCTGGTATTTGGCAAACTGATATTGAGACTGTGTGCAAAAAGATTGAGGACGCAAAGAAACTATACGACTATGTCATAGTGTTGCCACATTGGGGAATAGAATTAGTGTTTTTCCCTCAAGAAGAATACTACAGCTATGCTCAAAAAATGATAGATGCTGGGGCGGATTCTGTATTAGGGAGCCATACGCACAGAATAGGACCATATTGGAAATATAGAGGGAAAACCATTTGTTATAGTATGGGTAATTTCTTGTTCCCCGATTTCTGTATGCAAGTTCCCAAACCTCAGTTTTATCCTGACAGTGTGGAACAATACCGTTCCTTGGAAAGAAGGTGGTTCTATCCTAAAGATTTTACTTCACCTGTTGTTTCTGTATGGAGGGGAAGATATAGAATTGGTAGTGTTATTTCAATGAAGATTCACAAGAGACATGCTATTGCAAGCCACCGATTGACCGTGCTTACAAAAGACAATGTTCTCGAGATGTATACTGGTATGAATAATACAATTGTAAAGGCTCGTATGGCGGTGTGGAGGTTCTTGTATTCGAATTTCAAATTCCGTTTTGTCAATCGTCTTATGAATTCAAGATACAATATTGTTGGTAGAAAACTGAATAACATTACTGCATTTAATGTTTCTGTGAAATTATGAAAATCATAAATGAGAATCTGACATTACTACAAAATAGAAAGATAGAAGACTTCTGAACATTATACTCCTCTAAAAATGACATCTTTTATCAATTATACATACAAATGCCGTTTTGCAGCACACATCTTTATTAACCAGACATGTTATAGATAAATTATCAAACAATGCATATATTATCAAATATTCGAAGGAGGCGCGTTGAGCAGAATCTTATCAAGGGTGTACGAAAAAACACCCAAAAGATCAACAATACACGAAACCTTACACCAATTCAAGAAAAGGAAATCAAGCAATATTGGCATGATTTACTTGGTATTGATATCCCTTTGGACTGGCATAGGTATTTTTACAAACGAACGGGTGTTTATTCTGTAAAGTACATACCGACAAGTTTGTACTATACAGATTTGATTGGTAGATTCAACAAATTCCAAATGAACGAAGCCTATACCGACAAGAATATTACAGATGTTTTGCTTCCAAAGCAATATCAGCCCGTGGTTGTTTTGAAAAATATGAACGGACGTTATTTTATAGGCGATAAACCTGTCTGTAAACAAGAAGCCATTCAGTTTTGCAGCAATATCACCGATGTTCTAATTAAACCGACTTTGAAATGTCACGGCGATGGCGTTTGTAAGTTTTCTGTCCATGATGGTATTACAACGGTGAAAGGTTTGGCGATAGAACAACTGTTTGATTCATATAATCCGAATTTCATCATCCAAAGGGTTCTGCATCAACATCCCAAAATGGACGCCTTGAATTCTTCTTCTGTCAATACTATCAGGATCCTTACCTATCATTCTGAACATGAGGTTCTTATCCTTTATTCTGTAATACGCATTGGAAAACAAGGTGCCGAGATTGACAATGAAACAGCGGGCGGTATAAGTACTCGTATTAATCCCGACGGGACATTATGTAAATACGCTTTCGGAGCACCAGGCAATGATAATGTGGAGAAAACCGACACAGGTGTTGTTTTGGATGGTTATAAAATACCATCTTATGACAAGGCTGTTGATTTGGCAAAGAGAATGCATCTGCTTTTGCCCCATTTCGATCTTGTTGGATGGGATATTGCAATAGATTTGGATGGGAATCCTATCATTATTGAGTACAACACTTGGCCAGAGTTGAGCCAATCCGCCAACGGACCCGCTTTTGGAGATTATACCGAACGTGTTTTGAAAGAAATATGGAATCGTCCTAACACTCGTTGGTTCTAATATATTTGAAAAGACATCATGAATGCTTCATTAAGAAAGTTTCTATTACGTGTTGTAGGAAAACTCTATTTCTTATTTCCTGAACGACTATATCTGATTATCAGGTATTATCTAGAAATGGGGAAGCCTTTGCATTTGGACAACCCAAAGACCATGAATGAGAAACTGCAATGGCTTAAATTGTACAACAGAAAACCGGAATATACCCAGATGGTTGATAAGGTGTTGGCCAAATACTATGTGGCCAACTTGATAGGTGAAAAGTATATTGTACCAACATTGGGGGTTTGGAACCGTTTTGATAAAATTGATTTTGACCAATTGCCCAACCAGTTTGTGTTGAAGACAAACCATAGTGGTGGCAATACGGGTGTTGTGATATGTAAAGACAAGGTTTCGTTTGACAAAACTTTTGCAAAGAAAAAACTAGAACGTTCCTTAAAACACGACATTTCCCGGTCTTTGGTGGAATGGCCTTACAGAAACATTGAGCGGAAAATACTTGCTGAAACTTATCTGGGTGATGATTTGACAGATTATAAGTTCTATTGCTTTAACGGAGAAGCCGATGTGGTTTTGAATTGCATCGAACGGCAAACAGGGCATCCAAAGTTCTATTTCTTCGATAAAGACTGGAATCTTCGCAGGCTGAACAAAAGAGGAAAAGAAGCCCCCGAAGGATTCACCTTGCCCAAACCCGAAGGCATGGACGAGATGTTTGAGATTGCTGCTAAACTTTCCGAGGGGCTTCCTTATGCTCGTGTTGACCTTTACAATGTTGAAGGAAAGATTTATTTCGGAGAAATTACCCTGTTCCCGGCAAGCGGTTTTGATTACAATCGATTACCTGAGGCAGATTTATATTTTGGTGAGAAGATAAAACTTCCAACTATTACAAGATAGCAAATTTTCTTAAAAAGAGATTTGTGAATAATTAGTATGTTAATACAGATGCCCCGTGTGTGTTTGTGTAAATTAGACAAGAATTTTAACATAAATCCGAATAATAAATTACAATGGACATTTATAGCCATTATAATGGCAAGCTTGGGTTGATTTGCTTTGCCATTTATTTGGTGATGCTTTTTGTTGGGCGTCGCACATTTTCCGGGGCAATCTCACAATCCCGAAATTATTGGTTTGTATTTTTGGGCATGGCGTTATATTCTGTACTGGGTTTTTTGGAGCCTGATACTTACCACTATTTTCGCGTATATGACGAAATGATAGCAACTGGTTTTCAGGTGTATGTAGAATCTTTTTTTTATTGGCTTGCCATGCATCTGCCTCATTCTTATGTTTTATGGCGTTTCGCAATATGGGGTACTGCAAGTTTTTTGATGATTAAATCTGCAAAGGTACTTGATTTGAATGCTAATGTATTATGTTTCATGGTTCCTTTGTTGTTTATTAACCAACTCGCTGTTACCCGTGGCGCCATAGGTCTTGCCTTAATGGTGTTTTGTGCCATACTTTTTGTTCAGTCGTTAGAAAAAAAGAAGTTCCTTTTGGTGTTAGTTGCTATCCTTGGCATCTTTGCCAGTAGTTTTCTGCACAAATCCATGATCATCTTTATAGTCATATTGGTGGTCTCCTATTTCATACCTCTGAATAAAAGGACGTTTATTGTTTCATTAATCCTTTTCCCTTTTTTGTATGCCGCGGCCTTACAACTTTTTCAGAATTTTTCGTTTTTTATTGAGTTAAGCGAGGAACAAGAAAGTTTAATTTCGACTTATCAAATGTCTGAGAAAAAAGAATTAAACGTTAATGGAGTGATTATCACCATTTTTGAAAAAACGGTTTTATTATTGCTTGTGTTCAATTTAACGAAGAAATTTTTATATGATAAGATAGAATCAACAAAAGCGCAACGGTTTATTTATAAGTATGCTTATATAATGATATATGTATCTTTTCTTTTTCTTGGTCAGGAGGTATCCAATTGGGTGAGTAACAGAACTTTGCATGCTGCATCTTTCGCTTTGGTGTTGTGTGCTACCCAATGTTTTGATACCGATAAAGTGAAAAACAGTAGGACTGTGATAGAAAAGGCAATACTTATTGGTTTTATTATTTTAACGGTTTGGAAACAATTCTCATTTATGCGTTCATATTGGTGATAATAACTATGAAACGTGTTTTGTGCCTAATTGAAAACCTCGGTTCGGGTGGAGCCGAACGCCAACTCACCGGCCTTGCCGTCATGTTGAAACAGCAAGGCTACGAAGTTGAAGTGTGGTATTATGTGAAAAACGAATTCTATTTACCTTATTTGCAAGAAAACGGGGTAAAAGGCAGGTATTTATCAGAAGCCAACAATCCAAAACAGAGGTTTTTTGCGCTTAGGAGAAACATCAAATCTTATCAACCTGATACAATAATTTCCTATTCAGATTCAACAAGTATTATAGCTTGTGCGCTGAAACATTTGCGCATGAAGTATCATCTTATTGTATCAGAGCGTAATACCACTCAAAAACTAACGAATAGAGTTAAATTGCGTTTTTTCTGCTATCGATGGGCAGATGTCATCGTTCCCAATTCCCATTCGCAAGCTAAGTTTATCAACGACCATTTCCTGGAATTGTCGAGCAAAGTGAAGGTCATCACAAACTTTGTGGACACGGAGAAATTCAAGCCTTCCGAAGAACCAATCCCCCCGCATGAAGCAACCCACATGGTGTGCGTGGGGCGCCTGATGCCTCAAAAGAACTTGCCCGGGTTTATCGAGGCCGTTGGCAAAATCGTTGCCGCGGGCTACAAATTGCATGTGGATTGGTTTGGCCAGGATTTGAACGACGCCTATTCCGAAGAATGCCATAAAGCCATAATAGATAACCGTTTGGAGCAAAACTTTATATTTCATGCTCCTTCTTCTGAGATTCAAAAAGAATATCAGAAGGCGGATGTGTTTTGCTTGCCCTCTCTGTATGAAGGCTTCCCTAACGTGCTTTGTGAGGCGATGAGTTGCGGCAAGCCCGTGCTGTGTAGTCGGGTGTGCGATAATTCAACTATTGTACAAGAAGGAGAAAACGGATTATTGTTTGATCCTTTGAATGTCGATGATATGGTGGTAACTATTGAGCGTTATCTTGATTTGCCCCAGGAAAAGAAATATGAAATGGGGAAAAGAAGCAGAAAATTTGGTTTGGAGCTGTTCTCAAAAGGTAGATTTATTGTTAATTATTGCGAGATACTCTAATAATGTTTATGAAAAAAGTTATATCATTATTTCTATATTATGTGTTTGCCAGGTATCTACCCGCTACAAACAATGGGTTGAAATTATCTAAACTAATTCAACGGATTAGAAGAGCGTCGGCACACAATGCATTTGACTATTGTGGAAAGAATGTGAACATCGAAAGAAAAGCAAATTTTGGCAAAGGAACTGGAATTAGGATAGGTGACAACTCGGGTCTTGGTGTGAATTGCTCAGTGCGAGGCCCTCTTGACATGGGAGCCAATATCATGATGGGACCTGATGTTACCATTTTGACAAGTGTTCATAATACGGTAAACACTGATATTCCAATGAATCAACAGGGGTTCTTGCCTAATCAAAAGGTGACTATCGGAGATGATGTGTGGATTGGTACTAGGGTGATAATCCTACCAGGTGTGAACATTGGCAAAGGTTCTATCATTGGGGCAGGTTCCGTGGTGACGAAGGATGTACCCGATTATGCCGTTGTAGCAGGTGTTCCTGCAAAGGTGATTAAATATAGAAAATAAAAGAATGGAAAATCTAAATAAAAGACCCAAACGAATCGGAATAGTTGGACATTTCGGCGGTAAAGAATTATTTACCGATGGACAAACCGTAAAAGTAAAATCCTTATTTGAAGGTCTTTCTTTTCACTATCCTGATATACAAATTGATACAGTCGATACTTATTTTTTGAATAAGAATCCATTTAAGTTTGGGATTAGGTTGATAAATTGTCTCTTTCGCAACAACAAAATTATCTTTCTTCCCGCTGCAAGAGGTAGAGAATACATGTTTTGCTTTTTTTATTATTTAAGCACTTGGCTAAAAAAGAATGTTTATCATGATTGTATTGCTGGATCATTGGACAGAGAGATAGCCAACCATCCAAAATGGATTAAGTATCTGAACGGGTTTAAAGTGAATTGGATGGAAAGCCCTGAGCAAGTGGAGAAGCTACGAAAAATAGGTATTAGCAATGCAGTATATTTGCCCAATTTTAAACATATAGAGCCAGTATTGTTAGATGAAATGAAGACTTTCCAATACAAAAAACCATATAGGTTTTGTACATTTTCGAGAGTGGAACCGAAAAAGGGAATAGAGGATGCGTTAAGGATTATTCAAGACATTAATAATACAGAAGGGGTTGTTGCCCAACTTGATGTGTATGGTCCAGTCCAACCAGGCCACGAAGACTGGTTCGAACAAACAAAAGATACATATAAAAACATTCTGCATTATAAAGGTGTCGTGGACCCTCATGACAGCGTTGATGTTTTAAAAAGATATTTTGCATTATTGTTTCCTACTCAATACTTCACGGAGGGTATGCCAGGCACCATCATTGATGCCATGTTCGCTGGTCTTCCGGTAATAGCTCGTAGATGGGCTTGGTGCGATAGTATGATACAATCAGGCTACAATGGTATCAGTTATTCCTTTGATAATCCAGAACTATTGAAAGATGTTTTATTGGATGCTGTAAGTAATCCCGAGACAATTCTTTCAATGAAAGAAAACTGCTTGAAAGAAGCCAATAAATATTCTGAGAAAGTCATTGTTGAAAAAATATACAAAACGATATACCCGAATTAGAAAATTTAAAAAACAAATAGACCTATATGAAATTCTTATTTGATCTTGATGGCACCGTTACTTCGCAAGAGACGTTGCCTGTTATAGCAAATTATTTTCATTGTCAGGAAGAGATAGCAGATCTTACCAAGCGTACGGTGGCTGGTAATGTCCCTTTTGTTGAAAGTTTTATTCGCAGGGTGAATATTTTGGGCAAATATTCAGTCAGTGAGACTTCAAAACTTTTGGGGCAGGTACCTTTGTATCCTGAAATTAAGTCATTCATTGATGAGCATAAAGGAGATTGCATCATAGTTACAGGAAACTTGACCTGCTGGTGTGAGGACTTGTTTAAGAAGATAGGATGTCAATGCTACGGAAGTGAGGCAGAAATGGAAGGAGATCATGTCGTTAAATTAAAATCCATCTTACGAAAAGAGGATATTGTAGACCGCTACCGTGCCTTGGGTGAGACCGTTGTGTTTATTGGCGATGGCAACAACGACCTTGAAGCAATGCGCCATTCCAACATCAGCATTGCAACGGGACTTACACACAATCCTGCCCAAAGCCTGCTATCCATTTGCGACTATGTGGTATATAATGAACAAGCCCTTTGCCGACAGTTGAAACAACTCTGTGGTGAGCATAGTAAAGAAAAGTCTGTGGTAATTAGCTGTGCCGGTATCGGCTCTCGTCTCGGACTTGGATTGACCAAGGCTTTGGTACAAATTAATGGTAACTCTCTTATTTCTTGGCAACTGAAATTGTTCAAAAACGTGGAGGACTTACGTATAGTAATTGGCTTTCAAGGTGGTGAGATTATTGAAGAAGTTAGAAAGTATCGCGACGACGTGATTTTCTGTTTCAATCACCGTTATTTCGAAACCAAGACTGGGGCCAGTTTTTATCTTGGAGCCCGCCATGCTAATAATTACATCATTGAATGGGATGGTGACTTGCTAGTGCATCCAGATGATGTTAAAAGGTTGTTGCAAGAAGAAGGGGAATTTATTGGTTACGCTGACAAAAGCAGCGATGAAGCCGTGTGGGTGCAGACGGATGAAGAAGGAGCCGTGCATGCATTTTCTCGAGAGTGCGGTGATTTTGAATGGACAGGCCCCGCTTGTATTAGCAAGCAGAATCTCACCTATTCATCGCAGAATGTGTTCAATATGTTTGAACCATTTCTTCCGATGAGAGGAGTCAAGGTGCGGGCATACGACATTGATACTTATAATGATTACCAACGCGTACAAGAGGTTACCAAAGATTGGAAACTGTCATGAAAATAATAGAACTTGATGAATTAAAGAACCTCCAATGTGAAGTCCTTCTAGTTGCACATGATTATTGCAACGAAAAAGGTTTGAAGTACTCTCTTGCTTGCGGTACCTTGTTGGGGGCCATCCGGCATAATGGTTATATTCCATGGGATGACGATATAGACATTTATATGCCAAGGGAAGATTACGACCGATTAATACAGGATTTTCCAGCAGTTTATCAAAGCCATTACAAATTGGCTTCTTTTGAAAGGGACAAACAATGGTGTAGACCTTATGCAAATCTCTACGATGACAGAACTGTCTACGAAGAACACAAATCGTCCATTGAGAAGCAAATAGGTGTTAAAATAGATATTTTTCCGGTTGACCACGTTCCCGACGATGAACAAGAATGGCTGCGGTTTAATAAAAAAAGAAGACGTCTAATTCTTCTTCATTCGGCAAAATTTGTTGCTTTAAGGTTTGAGAATCGCGCATTATGGAAAAATATAATGTTGGCGCTATTGAAAGTCGTTCTACTGCCAATTCCTAATCGTGTTTTGGTTAATTCTGTGGATAAGTATATTAGACAATACAACAAACAAAACACTCATCGACTATTTGAAAGCTGTTGCGGCCTTCTGCAGAAAAGGCCTTTTCGGGAAGACGATTTTTCGGAAATAATCCCTCATGTATTTGAACAATATGAGTTCAATATAATGAGCGGATACGATGATTATCTGACAAATGGTTTTGGTGACTATATGACTTTGCCCCCCGTGGAAAAAAGAGTTTCCCATCACTATTTTAAGGCTTATTGGAAATAAGAATGCTTTTGGGTTTAGAAACCTGTTGCAATTAAAACAATAAATGATGGATTTTTCAGTCTGCATGTCGGTCTATCGTAACGACAAGCCCGACGATTTTCTTACCGCTGTACGAAGCATTTATTACCAAACGGTTCAACCCAATGAAATCGTGTTGGTGGTTGATGGACCAATTCCAGAGACGGTAGACAAAGCCATTTTGACTTTGCAAGACGAAGTTCCTGTATTGAAAGTGATTCGGCTTGAAAAGAACATGGGCCATGCCACGGCTCGGCAGACAGGACTCGAAGCTGCTACAAACAACCTTTGTGCAGTGATGGATAGTGATGACATTGCCATTCTTGATCGTTTTGAGAAACAGTTAAAGGCTTTTGAGCTACACCCCGATGTTTCGGTCGTGGGAGGAATTATTAAAGAGTTTATTGGCACGCCTGATAATGTGGTAGGCACGAGGATAGTACCAGAAAATGATGCCGACATCAAGGATTATTTAAAATCACGCTGTCCCATGAATTTAGTGACGGTGATGGTTAAGAAAGACGATGTGATGAAAGTAGGGGGCTATCAAGATTGGTATTGTGAGGAGGATTATTATTTATGGATTAGGTTAGCACAAAATGGGTATAAGTTTTACAACATCCAAGACAATTTGGTAAATGTACGAGTTGGAGAAGAGATGTATCAACGCAGAGGCGGTTGGAAGTATTTCAAGAGTGAAGCCAAGTTGCAGAGATATATGTTTAAACATAGTGTGATTTCACTACCGAAATATCTCTATAATGTATTATTGAGGTTTGTTGTGCAAGTGATGATGCCCAATAAAGCGCGTGGTTGGGTGTTTAGGATGTTTGCAAGGAAATAGTCTTAGTCTATATATTATGGTTTTAAAGTTTCTCTTCGATCGTATAGTCTCTTTCATCGGTCTCCTTTTTTTGTGGCCTGTCTTACTCATCGTGGCCATTCTGGTCAAAATCAAGATGCCGGGCGGTCCGGCATTCTTTGTTCAAAATCGAGTGGGCAAAGGTGGCAAGCTGTTCAAGTGCCACAAGTTTCGCACGATGACGGTGCATCACAACGGAAGCACGGTATCAGTGGCTGGCGACAGCCGCATCACGCCGTTCGGCGCCAAGCTCCGCCATTACAAGTTGGATGAGTTGCCCGAGTTGTGGGACGTGCTTATCGGCAACATGAGCTTCGTCGGCCCTCGCCCCGATGTGCCAGGCTACGCCGACCAGCTGCAGGGCGACGACCGCGACGTGCTGAAACTGAGACCTGGCATTACAGGTCCTGCCACGTTGAAGTATCGTCTTGAAGACGAGATGATCGCCGAATACGTCGCACAAAAGCAAAAAGAAGGCGATACGCGCGATGCGCAAGACATAGCAGTGGAGTACAACGACACCGTCATCTATCCCGACAAGGTGAGGTTGAATTGTTATTATTATCGGAATTATTCCTTCGTGAAGGATATCCAAATGATCCTCTGCACGGTGCTAGGCCGGAAGATGGCGTATGCGGGGGAGAGGATTTAGTTTTTAGTACGAGATTTATCCTCACCCCGACCTTCATCGGCGCGGGTGGTGAAGGTTCGGGAAACAAATGCTTAACATTCGATTGGAGTCAAATCTGCAGTAAATATAATATTAAAAGCCCCCCAAAAAAAATTACGCCAAAAGCTAAAATGGTCATCTTTGCACAAGAAAAACGAAAGATGGCCATCACGAAAAATGGACAACCATGACATCGGCTTGCTGAAGAATGGTATGGTCACCAAGATGTACCAGAATCGAGAGCAAGAGTTAAGATGAGGATTGAGCGCTTTTCATGCGATTCAACGGAATTAAAACCTCACATGGGCCTGAAATAAATGTTATGAGGCTTGGAAAACAGGAAATAATTGTATCTTTGCCGAATCAATAATAAGATTGGATGGTATATCTCATAGCATACAGCATCAACGAGCGATTATTCGACTATAGTGATTTGAAAGATTATATCAAGTCCCTTGGCCAATACCAGCATCCGATGGATGACGTTTGGTTCGTTTCGGCCGATCAATTGGATGAAAAAGTAGAGGTCGGAAACTTGCGACGTTATCTCCACAGTAGCAAAGACATGGTAATTATCACTCCATTACCCCAAGACGGCATGCAAGGGTGGATGCCTAATGCGTTTTGGCTTTGGTTTGAAAGAGAAAGCAATAGATGATAAAAGAGTTACAGATACAACGGTTCAAGGGAATACGAAACACCCCCAAGCTCCAAATCGGAAAGATTAATCTACTGACCGGAGCAAATGGGCGTGGCAAATCCTCTTTATGCCAAGTCCTACTTACCCTTGCCCAGACATGGGACGCAGAAGCTTTTGATGCCCTTCTAACTTATAAAGGAAAGTGGTTGGGTTTGGGCTCTTATGCCGATGTCCATTATGCGTATGATTCGGATTCCACCATAGTATTCCAAATCCAAACGGATGATGCCAAAGATTATTCGTTTAAACTGCAATACGACCAAAGTCGGGCGAAACCCACACTCATAGAATTGGCTAACGCTGAAGTTAACGGCGTTTCCATCATGGACAATTCAGGGAATTCGATGGGTGATTTCAATTCGGATTTCAATTCGGATTTTGATGTCAGTTTGTCGAGGTTGACTGACTATCCATCTTTGATGGCTTTGCGGAATATCCATTATGTTTCGGCAAGCCGTTTGGCCGCATCCTATCGCGAGCCTCTCGATGAAAGTGCCGAAAAGCTTCGTCCTGATGGTTCCAATGTGCTCAGTGTTCTTTGGAACCATCGTGAAACTGGATGTCTAAAAGAATTGGAAGACTTGATGAATGGCATTCTTGATGGTGCCAAAATCCATTTCGATATTTCCGCAAACGAACTTGTCTTTACGTTGAATTCCGCAAAAGACGACATGTTGTTCAAGCCTGTCAATGTGGGATATGGACATGGTTATATCGTGTCGGTAATCACTACATTACTCATCGCCAAGGAAAACGATACTTTAATTGTGGAAAACCCTGAGGCTCATCTCCATCCTGCAGCTCAGGCTAAACTGATGAATGTGGTGATAGATTATGCCAATCGAAAAAACCTTCAAGTGTTTATTGAAACGCACAGCGACCATATTCTGAACACAGCGCTAGTGGCCGTCAAGGATAGAAAACTGATCACTGACGATTTTCAAGTTATGTTTTTCTCAGGCAAAATGAATACCGATGGTCATTTTGAGGCCACCATACAGAATCTTGAAGTTACAAATGGTGGGCACATTATCGATGCTCCCAGCAAGTTTTTCGAGCAGTATGCAACAGATTTGGAAAAACTCTATCTTTGATGCATATCATGAATCCTAGGACTACGGTATACCTTTTGTTTAGGGAGTATGTGGATTCCCAAAAGGCGACTTCGCGTCCATATATTCACGGCAAGGAATATGACTTAGGAAAATTAAAGACAGAGATTTTGTCAGAAGTGCAACCTATTTTGTCGGTGTTGAAATTTTTCGGTTATGAACGACTTATTGCCTTGTATGATCGCAAAAACTTAGAGGCTCTGCTATACCCTGCAAAAACACTGCACGATGAATATCCTGGTTTGAGTACTGCGGTGCTGGCTCAAATCAAAGATAAATACACCTCATGGGATGATAACAAGATGGAACCCGACAATCTAACCTATACGTTGGAGACGGGTTTTGACATTTCTAACGATATGTTGGGCGATATGGCCCGCCGACAGCATCAGCAAATGTCGCCATGTGCCTTGTTGCAAAACGATGTTGTCTATACAGACAAGGATGGTTGCATTGCCATTGCTTGTTCCGACAAGACCATAATGCAATTGCCGACATTTTACGAGGTGAAGGGATTCCATGCATGGATTTCTGAAAACAGAATGCCACAACGCATCTATCATTACAACAAAAAACATGGTGATGCCAGTCGTGAGGGTTGGAAACGGGCTTCGCAGTTGCTGACCGATGAGGCAACTACCAAAGAATTGTTGAAATATGCTGTTGGTGTAGATAAAGAATCGGCATTGTGGTATTATGATGCCCGAAACGATTGTTTCATCTATTTTGAAAATGAAGGAGATACGCCTCAGTTAGGTTTTCACGCCTATCATATAAACAAAGGCGACGAAAACTTCGATAATATCGATATTGAAAAGCTTTGTCAGGTTCAAAGCGACGTCCAAAAACTATTTCGACTATAGACATCATATTTGGCGTTAATACTGGTGTTGTCGGTTCAACAAGAGGATACGATATGAAAATTTTACTGCCACCCATAATTTGTCCCAAACGCTAAAGTGGTCATCTTCGCACAAGAAAAACGAAAAATGGCCACCACGAAAAATGGACAACCATGACATTGGCTTGCTCAAGAATGGTATGATAACCAAGACACAGTTTGCGATTAACTATGTCCAGCGGTTTATCATCCAACTCTTGTTGCCCAACAGCGTGAGAGGATGGGTGTTTAGGACGTTTGCTAGGGAGTAACTTTGCTTTTTTAGCCGCAAAACCAAGGAATCAAGGGACGGTTCTTGTAATCATCAATCATCAATCAGACCTCCATCGGCGAATACGCCACCATCGGTGCAGGAGGCGTGGTCACCAAGCCCATACCCAGGCATTGTGTGGCAGTGGGAGTGCCGGTGGGGTGGTGAAGTGAAAGACAAAGAGTCTTTCAGTTTCAGCCTTTAAACCAAGACTCTGGATGGTTACAAGGAGAAACTGAAACCAGTGTTCAACTCATCGGTGAGCCAGTTTATGACAGTGATTTACTCGGTGGAGTATGAGGAAGGGGAACATGGCGGATAAATGGCGAATTAAATTGGCTATTACGTCAAGAAATAACCCAAGTTTATGTTACTGAAATGGATATTTGACAGGGTGGTCTCGCTGTTGGGACTGCTGCTGCTGTGGCCGGTGCTACTGCTGGTGGCCATTCTGGTCAAAATCAAGATGCCGGGCGGTCCGGCATTCTTTGTCCAGAAGCGGGTGGGCCGAGGCGGCAAGCTGTTCAAATGCCACAAGTTCCGCACGATGACGATGAAGCATAGCGGCAGCTCGGTGTCGGTGGCAGGCGACAGCCGCATCACCCCCCTGGGCGCCAAGCTCCGCCACTACAAGTTGGATGAGCTGCCCGAGCTGTGGGACGTGCTCATCGGCAATATGAGCTTCGTAGGTCCCCGCCCCGATGTGCCCGGCTACGCCGACCAACTGCAAGGCGACGACCGCGACGTGCTGAAGCTGAGACCGGGCATCACTGGCCCTGCCACGTTGAAATACCGTCTCGAAGACGAGATGATTGCCGAATACGTCGCACAAAAGCAAAAAGAAGGCGATACGCGCGACGCACAGGAGATAGCCGAAGAATACAACGACACGGTCATCTATCCCGACAAGGTGCGGCTGAATTGTTATTATTATCGGCATTATTCGTTTGTCAAGGATATAAAAATGATCTTTTGCACGGTGCTGGGAAAGAAGATGAGCTATGCTGGGGAGAGGATTTAAGGGAAAATTGATAATTGACAATTGAGAATTGAGAATTGATAATTGGGGATTTGACTGTGGGGAAGTGTTTTTATAAGGAAATAAATCTTACATAAATCTTACATAAATCTCGGCTTCGCCTTATCTTCGATTGCAGGATTTTTTTGAACACGGATTGGACGGATGGGTTTTGCGACGGGGTCGCAAAATTCCGTGGGATCCGTGTTCGAGAGAAATAATTGAGTTGCTGAAAACTACTGTGATAGGGGTTTCAAAGACAATGATAAGTGTTTGATATGATGGTAGAAGAAATACAAAAATCGACGGAACTTCAAGCTCTGATAGCCGAGTGTACGGCATACGACTTTAAAGTGATGCTTGAGGAAGGCAAACCAAAGAGCTGGCTTAAGAGTGTAAGCGCTTTTGCCAATGGATTAGGTGGTTCTCTGTTCTTTGGTGTGGATAATGACGGAAACGTCAAAGGTCTAATAGACATTCAAACGGTCGGGGAGAAAATCAGTGAAGGAATCAACGACCGTTTGGATCCGCTGCCCGATGTGGAGATGATACCATGGAGGGTTGATGGGCAGGATGTGTTGGAACTAAAGGTAAATGTCGGTAGTTATACTCCTTATTACTATGTGGGCGACGGACAACGTGTGGCTTTTGTTCGAAAGGGGAGTCAGAGCGTGCCTGCCACGGCAGAGGAGATGGTGAGGTTGGTGTTGAAGGGATCGAACAGGACGTTTGACTCGTTGCGCACGGATAAAAGAAAGGAAGATCATTCGTTTGTGATGCTGGCGAATACTTTCAAGGAACGTACTGGGCAGGATTGGGATAAGAAGTATTTGCTATCGTTTGGACTTGTGACCGACGACGGCTATCTGACGAATGCAGGTGCGTTGTTTGCAGACGACTGTTGGCTGAGTCAATCGCGGCTGTATTGCACACGATGGGAAGGACTGGAGAAAGGAGATGCCCTCAATGATGCAGAGTTCACTGGGAATGTCCTGCTACTACTACGTGAGGCGATGGCATTTGCAAAAGCCAGCACCCGTAAGGGATGGGAGAAGCTGCCTAATGGCAGGAAGAACAAGCCGGAGTATGCAGAGAGAGCTGTTCTGGAAGCGTGTGTGAACCATTTTATTCATCGTGATTATACGGTGATGGGTGGGGAGGTACATTTGGATATCTATGATGATAGAATTGTTGTGACTTCTCCAGGTGGGATGTATAGCGGACAGCAGGTGCAGGATGTTCCGATTGAGGAAATTTCTTCGAATAGGCGAAATCCAGTGTTGGCTGACGTAATGGCTCAGTTGGATTATATGGAGAAACGGGGTAGTGGACTGAAACGTATCTGTAATGAGACGATGGCTCTGGACGGATATAGGGATGAACTGAAGCCGTTATTCAAGTCGTCTCCTAGCCAATTTATTACTGTGATTTATTCTGTGGATTATAAAGATACAGGTAAAGATACAGGTAAAGATGCAGGTAAAGATACAGGTAAAGATGTGATGGCAATAAGTAAGCCTGACATTTATGTACTCAAACTATTAAAGGAGGTGGGAAGCAAGACTTTAACAGTAAAGGATATGATGGAAAAGTTAGACCTAAAAGGACCTGATAATTTCCGAAAAAAATATTTGAATCCTGCTATTAAAGGTGGTTATATTGCACTACTTTACCCTGATAAACCGAGGAAGAAAGGACAGGCGTATTATCTGACGGAATTGGGGAAGGCTTTGTTGGAAAGAACACAGTGAAGTTTGAACACGGGTAATTAATGGATAATTTGTGGTCAATTAACGGTAATTAATGTTGAAAATTGAACACGGTTGTTTTTTTGAACACGGATTTGCACGGATAGGACGGAGGGGTTTTGCGACGGGGTCGCAAAATTCCGTGGGAATCTGGGGGATCCGTGTTCGAGAAGAAGAAAATGATGTGGTTTATTTGGAAACAAATCTGACATAAATCATACATAAATCTTCTGCTTCATCGCGCTCGCAAGGAGGTGAAGGGTTTTCTATCAACGTTCTTCTGCCTATTAGCCCATCAATCGAATCCCCGTTTCGGCGGTGGTTTCCCAATTGGTTATGAGACAGGGGTGAATTTGCCGGAGGCGGTTATTGAGTGGATAAAGGTTATTTTGGAAACAAATCTTACATAAATCTATCATAATATTTGTCGGCTGGTCCTTGGGGGACGGCAGCTTGGTTGGAAGCTTCATCAATGTCTGAATGAAAAGAAAATGATGAGGCTTCTGTGGGATATAGAAACTAGTTATTATGTCATCTCAAAATTACGAGAAGGCACAAGAACAATGGAACTCTTTTTGCGATAATATAAAGTATCGGCAACGTTATTTTATATCGCATCCTGTTCTTGATATTCTTAAATCTGTCTCAAAAACTAGTGAAATGATAATAGATCCAGGGAAAATCTATTATCGTGCTAGGATTATTGATGATAATGCTGCCAAAAAAGAGCATATGGTGGCAAGATGTTTTGGGCCTGATTCTACAGAGGCTGACCAAGAGAGGTATCGTAATAAAGCCAACAAGTTTAGAGGATTATCCAAAGAGGGCTCTTATGTGCCTCCTGATCCTAACCAAATTAAGGATGCTCGTTCAAATCCCAAATTTATACGCTATCTGTACATTGCCGAAAGTCCAACAACCGCTGTTTTTGAGGTTCGCCCCATATTGCACAATGCCGTCAATGTGTCTGGCATACAAGTGAAAAAACGACTTGTAATTGCAAACATTGCTGTTGACATAGATATGAACCCCGAAAAGGAAAAGAGCATGCAAGAATGGCTGTTATGCTTTATACAATCAGCATTTTCATCTCCTACAAATAATCCTGATGATTACCTCTCCTCACAGATCATTGCGGAGTATTTCCGGTATTTGGGATACGATGGAATCCGGTATAGTAGTTCGTTGCATAGAGGCGGTTATAACTTGACAATATATGATGTGTCCAAGTGCGAGGCTGTTTTTTCCACCGATCTTCGCCTAGAGACCATAAAAATATTTCTTAGACCAGCTATTGGTGCAGAAAACATCGATGGGCGATTTGAATATATTGTCGACAATATTCCTATGAGGATGGATAAAGCCACTGGACAAATGATTGAAGCAGAGATATAGTTTTATCAGGATTTGAAAATGCAGCACAACACTCCGATTCTAAATATATTAACGGTTGGATTATCGGGTTCTGTTACACGTCCCATTTACTTGGAGTACAATAGCAGGCTAAAAGAGCTTAATAGAATTTGGGCTAATGAGAACAACCGTTACCAAATACTACAAAACCATAAATCAACTGTAGAAGCATTGTTGGCCATAAGCATCTTTTATCGGCATGTAATGGGTTTCATGCAAGGAGCAACGTCGTTTTATAAATCGGTCAACAAAAAGTGTATTGGTGGAGAGTGTGCCATAAGTATAGGACAAAGTGTTTTGGACAAGAAACAGCAGAACCATTTGTTGGCTGCTGTGATCCAATTCAATCAGATTCAAGATAAATACCAGTTGACGCCATCTTTCTTCGAGTATTCTGAAACTATACAATTCTTAAGACACTGCATTGATTTATATAACCGACCTGAATATGAAGAGGACGACACCATTTAAGTCACCTGACGAATTCGAGAAAGATCTTGTGGACTTCTCAAATCAACATCGGATGACACTGACTGAACATTCAAAGCGAATTAGCGACTACTTTGAAATGATTTGCTATAATTTGATCGTTCGTTATTATGAAAAGCTTGGATATGTGCTTTCAGTGCAGAATCTTAAAGGTGGAAAGTTCAAGTATAAATGTAGCCCAAAAGGGTTGCTTGATAACTTTTCATATTTCAAAGCTTCAAAAACAGACAACTCAGGTCTAAAAGAGGTGTTTTATATATTTCATAACGCTACCGTTCAATCTGCATTTGATGATTTGGTTTTCACAACTCCCGACGTAGTGGTGTCGAAAACAAACAATCCTTCAGAATCAACTGACTATTATGCCACAAAGTTGAAATTGTCATATATTAGCAAAGACAAACTTATTACATTTTGTGAAGCGAAACATCTATCCCCCTTTCCTGAACTAATGGTAAATTTCATGGGTACGGTGCATGAGTTGAAACCCGATTGTATGGATGACAACGCAGAACACCCTGTATCAAATCATATCGCCCCATCCCTTTTGATGTCTGGAACATTGAGTAAATCGACAAAAAGAATAAAAGATTCTTTCGAACGCAGATACTATATTAACATAATGGACAACTTGTTTGAAGATGGGGAGGTGAAGCTTTTATTAACAAGTGACCAATTATCAAAGATGGCTACTTTGTGCAGAAAACGAGAAAAATAACCTAAAGAAACATAAAGACCAACATGATTCCAATTATCCCAGACACCCCCATCCAAGAAGCTTATCAAGACGAATTCGGAAGAATACGGGAAAGAGCTCGATCCGGTTGTTTATGGCTAATTATAAAGCGGTGTTAGAATCATTATGATACTATTAAGATAAATGGTATATAACCCTTTATTTATTTTTAATCTTGCGATGTTTTTGTTTTTTTCATAAATTTGCAGCAAATAATTGTGTAAAACCATGGCATTTGCAGATTTGAGATTTCGGAATGTTCCTTGTAAGACAATCAGTTTGGAACGTATACAAGAGTTTATCGAAGACACCCACACCAAACGGATTTGTTTTGCATATGCGCATCAAAATGCCTTACGAAGCGTTGAGGATCAAAACATAGCTGGTTGGCTCAACCTTCCTTTTGACGATCCATTTGAAGCCATAGCCCGAAGTATTCTTCAGATGGACAAGGTTCTGTTTCCCCCTAAATCAGGAGTCACCTATTATAGGAGAATCGACTCTAGCGAAGAGTACGAAAAGATGGCTCGTTTTGTTGAAGAGATTCGTGACCTCGTGTTTTTGAGGGATTGTCTTGACTTGTCGGTAGCTTTGTCAATGCACGAGTCGGCACCCAACGAGAGAACCGTTTTGGGTAACCATGAATATAAAGTGAAATATTGCGCGGATAAAATCGATGTCAAAGATGATATGGATTGTCTTATCGATGAAATGCAAAAATGGTTGGAATGGTTGCCTTATTACAAGTTAGCTGACCATATTTGTGCCATTCCAAGCAATAAACCTTTTATGCGATATGTGATATCTGGACTACATGGTTTTGGTTTTAGCGACATTTCGGAGCAGGTGCATTGGAACAATAAGCAGGGTAGCCTTAAGGATGTTGAAACTGCATCGGGAAAATTACAAATGGTTCAATCCTGGAATCTGTTGATCGACACCGATTTATCTGGAAAGAATGTGATTCTTGTGGACGATATGTACCAATCAGGAGTAACTATGCAGTATGTCGCAATGAAAATGAAAGAAGCGGGAGCAAAAAGAGTTTTTGGTATGGCTTTGGTGAAATCTCTTAGCAATCAATGATATCATGGACTGGTCGAGCGAAGAAATAGTGAAGATTATCTATAGGTTGCTGAACGTGAAAGGTATAGGGAACGTTCAAGCCAACCGCTGGCTTTGGTCACTTCCCCACAATGTCCAAAATGCTCTCCAATTGGATAGTTATCTTGGTCGTTTGTTGTCTTCTGAGCAATCTGAGTCTTTTGAGCAGGATTATGTCTTGACCCCTCATAGTCCTAAAGCCGGTTATTTTGCTACATTAGATGACAAGTATCCTAAATCTTTGCTTTACTTGCTGAAGCAGAATACCCCAAGTGTTCTTTCTTGTATGGGTAATCTTGAATTGTTTGACAAGGAAAAAGTTGGAGTGTGTGGCTCTAGAAAAGCTTCTGAAAAAGGTTTATGGATTGCTCAAGACTGTGCTACCCAATTGGCAAATAACGGTGTTTGCATTGTTTCTGGTTATGCCAATGGAATAGACATGGTGGCTCATAAAACGGCCTTGAAGAATGGAGGTGATACCATCATTGTACTTCCTGAAGGCATCGATGCTTTTCAAATCAAGCAAGACTTACAAGAGGTATGGGATTGGAATCGGGTTTTGGTCATCAGCGAATTCCTTCCTCGTGATGCGTGGATGGCTTCAAGGGCCATGAAGCGGAATCAAACCATTATTGCCCTTAGCGATGTGATGTTGGTCATTGAAGCAGGAGAGACTGGCGGAAGCCTGGATGCCGGTATGCAAACCTTGTCGTTCGGCAAACCCTTGTTTGTTCCAGTTTTCTCCCAAATACCCGAATCGGCAAGAGGTAATGAATTGTTGTTTGCGAAAGGCGCAAGGTCGCTGAAACAAAAGAAAGAAACTTCCAGGTCAAATATAGAGGGTTTGTTGTTAGCTATTCATCATCCTATGACAGAGCCTGAGTTGGTGTTTGATTAAAGCTTGATGTCCCGTATACATCATTAAATCATTCTGCCGTTACTCCGGAAAGCCGACCAATAGCGGGCTTCGTTATTTTACTTTTCCTGCTTAAAGTAAAATAAGCCTCTCGGTTATTTACCGAAAGTAAAATAAGAAACTCTGTTATTTTACTTTTTGGCGCGAAAGTAAAATATGAGTGTCAAAAAATAGTATACATCGGCCTGTCCTTATCGGACGGCCTTTTTAGTTGAGAGTTGAGAGTTGAGAGTGTAGAGTTATTAATTAGGAAGTAGAGTGATGTAGCGGATTCGACTTTGACATGAACCCCGAAAGTTGGACAAAAAACTTTCGGGGTTTTATTATGTCACAAAAGAGGAACAAACAC
>Ga0310691_10000913_pt1 | contig 49620 bp, 32 predicted proteins | sample 176DNAGHGlowgp2_FD_203887 | JGI IMG/M metagenome (GOLD analysis project Ga0310691, IMG submission 203887) | Sheep rumen microbial communities from Palmerston North, Manawatu-Wanganui, New Zealand - 1766 DNA GHGlow gp2 (v2) (version 2) | ecosystem: Host-associated > Mammals > Digestive system >... | reverse complement strand
AAATGATTTTCGAGGTAAATCTACTTTGTGCCTTAAGGCGAGTTCCTGTAACTCTAACAAATCTGAATCTTCGTTTTTCTCCATTTTAAAACGTTGTTTTTATTCAACGTTTTTCAGGGTAAGACATAATGCCGTATAAACTCAAGTTCGGAAAAGAGGCGAACACAACGTTTGTTACCATCGTAGAGTACATATCGCATCATCTTAGACAATTCTACAATGGTTTCCTTCGCCTTTTCTGAGTCAATATCTACAAGAGCGTGGATATTGTTAAGCGTATTCATGAAGAAATGTGGGCTAATCTGGTAGCGAAGATATTCCAGTTGTTGTTCAAGGTTCTCGCGCTCAAGCTTTGCCAAACGTTGTCTGTCTTCTCTACTATAGAAATAGCCTTTAATTCCCAAATTGGCTCCGAACATCAGCATAAGCACTACGATGGCTAAAATATCGTGTTCTCCAATAATATGAGGCGGGCGATGCTTCCCCCTAAAATGTGGGGGTTCCCACTTCTGTGGAATATTTGGCGATTGGTTAGATGGTGCAGGTCCTTCTGGTCTTTCCATGACATCGGGCCTTTCCGGTCCCTTGGGTCTGTTGCTACACTGATGGACAGAAAATGCTATAATTATTACTGCCACAATGGAGAAATACAACATACGCTTAAGTTTATGGACTAACAGCGGAGCAAGAAGGAAGTTGTGGATAACGAACAAAAAAAGATAAACTGTGAACTTCCGCCATACGATAAATACCTCGTTCCAGTCAAAAAGGATGTTCAAATTGTTTGCCGTTCGAACATACAGACTCAGTATAGGGGAAGCAAAAAGTAAAGCCCACAATGCCAGGTAGATGAGATTCTCCTGTCTGGATTGCCTTATGATAATTCTTCTCCCCATTACTATATTTCGTATATAAGAATATTATTGTATTACCATCGTCCGCCGCCACCGGAATAGGTTGATAGGGTAACTGAAGAACCACCGCTGATGGTAGGATTAACGTTGCCCATACCGCTGAAGATACTAGTACCGCCGCTGACGGTAACATTTGATTTTATAGTCGGCTTGGATGATGCTGAAACAACGAGAGTGCTTCCACCGCTTGCAGGAGTCTTGAAGGCGAATGTTTGGTCACCGTAGGTAAAGGAGTACCAGGTATTCTTGCTCCACGATGAAGCAGAATAACATGTTTGCGTGAGGCTGGAACCCGACTCCAGTCCGCCGATGGCCACAATTGTACCGCCAGTGACATATAACTTCTTTCCGCCTTCGGTGTTGGCATCAATTCCCAATTCCGGTGATGTTTTTCCGATAGCATATACCAGCCCCCCTTTGATATAGAAATTCCCGTTGGCATCGAGGCCGTCATTTCCGGTTGAGTACCCCATAACCTGACCACCGCTTATAGTGAAGTCACTTGCAGCATTTATGGCATCGTCACTTCCTTGAACAGCTACTTGTCCGCCGCTTATATCGATTGTGCCTTTCGATTCCAAACCCTCGTGATTAGCAGAAGTGACGTTAAGCGTACCTCCTGTAACAGTGATGTTGCCATCGGCTTTTACTCCCTTGGCATATTTATGGCTTGTAGATGAACTTCCTCCACTGCCAGGTCTTCCTCCGCCGCCAGGTCTTCCTCCGCCTCCACCACTACTGGAGGAACCGTAGTTAGAACCCTGTGCCTTGGCATTGATGACACCACCGCTGATGGTGAGAGTTCCGTCAGAGTTTATAGCACGTCCGCCCTGACCGGTATTTGTCAGTGTCAGCGTTCCACCGGCGATAGTGATGGCAGCGTCGCTCTTCAGGCATGCACTGGCAGACAGGTCTGTAGCATCGCTTGTGTCAACACCGCCGCTATTGGTTACCGTAATATTGGCAGTACTGTTATTTTCGTTGATCCAGAGGGTTCCTGTAGCCTTGATACCCTTAGAGGCAGTTGCTGTAGTGCTGATATTTAATATTCCGCCTTCTATGTATATATTGCCGCTGTCCTCGTCTTCGTGGTCAGTTGTTTCTCCTGTTGAAGTGTCACCGTCCAGGTCACACTGGATGCCATCGTCGCCGACACCATTGATAGTAACTGTTCCGCTTTCCATAAGGAAGTACTCGTTGCACGAGATCCCGTCACCTACAGCCTTTGAGATATTAAGTGTGAGATTCTTGATTTCTATGTAGTCTCCGCTTTTGATTCCATGCTTAGTGTTGCTTATAATGTTCAGCGTACCATTCCCTTGCAGTTGAAGCTGTCCTTTGCTGTATATGCAGGCTTTTTGTTCGCCGTCCGTGCTATCGGTAAGTGTGTTCACCGTATTTTTTTTTGCGCTTAGTTGGATGCGTTTCCCGTTGGTTATATTGATAGCCGCTCCGTTGGGGTTGGTCATCGTCAATCCCGCCATAACAATGGAACATTTATAGGAACCTGTCAAAGAAAATTCTCCATTTGCGGTTGTTCCGCTGAGAGTGTATATGATTTCGTCATTGTCAACAGCTTCCGTATTCGTCTGAGTAATATTTACATGTGCACCGCTAATAGCTGGTTCTACATACTGAGCCACATTGCCAGCTACATAGATTGTAGCAGAAGAGGAGTTGTATTCTATATTCACATGGTTGTCTGTCACTTCACTCTCATCTACCGTCATGTAGCTGATGTCGTTCAGCGTAAATGTCTTACCCATGATGCTCATTGTGGTTCCGTCAGCATATGTCATCTCGCCTACTTGTCTGGCAGGGAACTGATAAACTATGTTTCCTACATGGACGTTTAGTGTTTGTCCCACAGATGAAACAGTCAGAATAAAAGTATAAAGTAAGGCTGATATTTTTCTCATATTATGGAGTATTTTTACTTGCAAAGTAACATAAAATCATTCATATACGCAATTGTTTTCAACGAAACAGTCATTTTGTTCAGCGAACAGCAAGCGAATGTGATATCCGACTTCTATCAGGATTTCTGTTACGGTTGGATACAGAGATTTCTTTTGTATTCCTTTTTTTCCCTGATATTGTAATTTTTTATTTGCAAAGATAATTTATAATGTGAATTATTTGTATATTTGTCCAGAAATAAATCAAGAATTATTGAATGTTTGAATAAAAAAGCATTTCTGCCGTCATTTTGAGACACCCCCCATTTCCGAGGTTTAGAGCTTGTATTTCTGCATCCCGGATTCTTTTGAAATGCGGAAAATGTTACAGCATGTCCCACAAAGATTATGAAACCTAAACAGTAAAGTGATGGAAGAACTTAAACAAAGGATATTACGTGACGGTACCGCTAAAGCAGATGGCGGCATTATTAAAGTCAATACATTTCTCAACCATCAGCTAGATGCTGAGTTGTTGATGCATTGTGCTCAGGAATTTGCAAATATCTTTAAGGATCAGGGAATAAATAAAATTGTGACTATCGAAGCCTCTGGTATAGCACCGGCTATTTTGACAGGTTACCTGATGCATCTGCCTGTGGTTTTTATAAAAAAGAAAGTTCCTAATACCATGGATGAATCATGGCAATCGTGGGTATGGTCATTCACGCGTAGTGGCAACACCACTGTCTGTATCGACCGCAAGTTTCTGACAGCTGATGATCGCATTTTATTTATTGACGATTTTCTTGCTGGCGGTCATGCCTCCGGATGTGTTATTCATCTTTGCCGTCAATCCGGAGCTCAGATCGCAGGTATGGGATTTCTTGTGGAAAAGGGTTTCTCTGGGGGCGGTCAGTTTCTACGCGACCATAATATACCTTATCATGCCCTCGCTACTATCAAGCGTATCAATGAAGATAATAGCATAGAACTGGAGTAGTTTCTGTAGAAATCCTCTGTTTCCCGAAAAAAGTATGCAGAAATGCATTTTCTTTAAGAATTTTTGTTTAAATTAGCAACCCAATTAAACTAATATCAATTATTATAAGACCATGAAGATAAAAGCCGATTATGCAAATGCCCCGCAGTGGACAGTACTAACCGTGAAGGCAACATTTCCAGAAGAACTGAAGTGCTTGGACGAGATAGCTCACAACATGTGGTGGGTGTGGAACTACGAAGCCCGCGAATTGTTCCGCGATATTGATCCCGAACTCTATCACAATGTGAACCACAATCCTGTAATGCTTTTGGAACGCCTTTCATATACACGTAAAGAGGAAATCCTGAAAGACAAAGCGTTGATGAAGCGTGTGAAGGAAGTGTATGCTATGTTTCGTAAGTATATAGACGTAGAACCCGACCATACGCGTCCCTCTGTAGCTTATTTCTGTATGGAATACGGTATTCATTCTGCCCTGAAGATATATAGCGGTGGCTTAGGTATGCTGGCTGGCGATTATGTAAAGGAAGCGAGTGACAGCAATGTGGATATGTGTGCAGTAGGATTCCTTTACCGCTTTGGCTACTTTACACAAAGCCTGGCCATGGACGGTCAGCAGATTGCCAACTACGAGGCTCAGAACTTTGCGCATTTACCTATTGAGCGTCAGCTTGATAGAGACGGGAATCCACTTGTAATTGATGTGCCTTACATGAATTTCATGGTTCATGCTTATGTATGGCGTGTGAACGTGGGTCGTGTGAAACTTTATTTGCTGGACACGGACAACGAGATGAACTCGGAATATGACAAACCCATTACCCACACCTTATATGGCGGCGACTGGGAAAATCGTCTGAAGCAGGAGATCCTACTCGGCATCGGCGGCATGCTATTACTGAAGAAATTGGGTATTAAGAAGGATATTTACCATTGCAACGAAGGGCATGCCGCATTGTGTAACTTGCAGCGTCTGTGTGACTACATTGAAGAGGGCCTGACGTTCAATCAAGCCCTTGAGTTGGTACGAGCAAGCGGACTTTATACCGTTCATACCCCAGTTCCTGCAGGTCACGATTATTTCGAGGAAGGTCTGTTTGGTAAGTACATGAGTGGTTATCCGCAAAAGCTTGGTATTACATGGGACGAATTCATTGGTATGGGACGTACCAATCCAGAAGACCATGGCGAAAAATTCTGCATGAGTACCTTCGCCTGCAACACTTGTCAGGAGGTCAATGGTGTTAGCTGGTTGCATGGCGAGGTCAGCAAGAAGATGTTCAATAATATCTGGGCAGGCTACTTCCCAGAGGAGAGCCACGTGGGATTCGTAACTAACGGTGTGCATTTCCCCACATGGGCTGCCAAGGAGTGGCGCATCATTTATGATAAGTATTTCGATCCTAAATTTATGCAGGACCAGTCCAACGAGGAAATATGGCACGGTATATATAATTGCCCCGATGAGGAGATATGGACTACCCGTCAAGAGTTGAAGAGAAAGCTCTTTGAATATGTCCAAATCCAGTTCCGCGATACATGGCTAAAGAATCAGGGCGATCCTTCACGCATTACCAAGTTGGCAGCAAATTTCCAGCCCAATTCATTGGTAATCGGATTCTGTCGTCGTTTTGCCACTTACAAGCGTGCTCACCTCTTGTTTACAGACTTGGATCGCCTCTCTAAGATTGTGAACAATCCTGAGCGACCGGTCATTTTCCTTTTTGCAGGCAAGGCTCACCCAGCAGATGGCGCCGGACAGGGACTTATCAAGATGATTTATGAGATCTCCCAGCGTCCCGAATTCCAGGCTAAGATTATCTTCGTGGAGGACTATGATTATATGTTAGCTCGTAATTTGGTCAGTGGTGTGGATATATGGATGAACACTCCGACCCGACCCATGGAAGCCAGTGGAACCAGCGGTGAAAAGGCTGAGATGAATGGTGTGGTCAACCTAAGCGTAAAGGATGGCTGGTGGTTAGAAGGCTATCGTGAAGGTGCCGGATGGGCTTTGACTGAGCATCGTACCTACCAGAATCAGGAATATCAGGACCGCTTAGACGCAGCCACTATCTACTCGTTACTGGAAAATGAGATTATACCTTTATATTATAATAAGGATAAGAAGGGAATCTCCAAGGGTTGGATTCAGGTTATCAAGAACTCCATTGCCAAGATTGCACCTCATTATACGATGAAACGTCAGTTAGACGATTATTACTCAAAGTTCTACGAGAAACAAGCCCATCGTTTCCATGCTCTTGCAAAGGACGATTATCGTTTGGCCAAGGAGATTGCTCTCTGGAAAGAGACCGTAGCGGAGAGATGGAATGATATCTGTGTTGTAAGTAGCGAATATTCCTTCCCCCTTACTGGCGGTAAGACGGGACAGAGTTACCACCTGAAGGTTGTCATCAATGAACAAGGCTTGGATGATGCTGTTGGGCTTGAGAAGGTTAACATTACTACAGATGAGAACGGAGAGGAGCGTTTCTACAATGTAGAACCTTTGAATGTGACTGGCCGTGAAGGTAATAACTTTATCTTCGAAGCTACATTGACTCCCAAGCAGGCCGGACAGTATAAGAGTGCCATCCGCATGTACCCGAGGAATAAAAACCTTCCACACCGTCAGGACTTCTGCTACGTCAAGTGGTTTGAACTGCCGCTTCTCACTAACTAATCATATACATATTATTGTCCTATTATTGCTTTAGGTGAAGGTATAAGGTGAGAATAAAAAAGATATTGAATACTATCTTTCTTGCTTCAGCACTCCTGACAAGTTGGACTATCGTTAATGCGCAAGATGTACCCATGGTGACATGGGACAGTAAGAGTCTGATAATTGACGGACAACGTGTTTGTCCTGTGATGGGCGAGTTACACTATTCACGCATTCCTGCTGCTGAATGGGCCGATGAAATAAAGAAAGTCAAGGAAGGTGGTGTGACCATGATTGCCACCTATGTTTTCTGGAACCATATAGAAGAAGAGGAGGGCATCTTCCGTTGGAATGGTCAGCGTTCCCTCCATGACTTTCTGGAGGCCTGTAAGCAAGAGCAAATGCCTGTTATCTTACGTATAGGACCTTTCTGCCACGGCGAAGTGCGCAATGGCGGTATTCCTGATTGGATGTTTACCAAGGGCTGCAGGTTACGTGATAATAATATACTGTTTCTCACATATGTAGAGAAACTATACCGCCAGATTTTCACCCAGGTCCAAGGCTTACAGTGGAAAGATGGCGGCCCCGTGATTGCAGCCCAATTCGACAACGAATTCCGTGGACGCGGCGAATACCTTCTTGCATTGAAGCGGATAGCAGAGAAGGTTGGTTTCGACCTGCCTTTCTACACTCGTACCGGATGGCCTGAACTTAGTAGTCCCCTGCCTTATGGAGAGATGCTGCCCCTTTATGGCGACTATGCAGACGGTTTCTGGGATAAAGATCTCAGCGAGGGATGTGGTAACTACTTTAAAGCTTTCAACTTTAAAGCTTTCCGCTCATCTACTGCCATTGGCACAGATCTGTTAGGTAAGCAGGAGGAGAAACTGGACAAAGGTGACAATCAGTACCCTTACTTTACCTGCGAGCTCGGTGGCGGTATGGCTACGGCATATCATCGTAGGCCGTATATTTATCCTGAGGATGCCTACTCAATGGCTTTGGTCAAACTGGGTAGTGGTTCTAATCTTCTTGGATATTACATGTATCATGGTGGAACCAATCCAGATGGAGTACTCAATACCCTTAACGAGTGCCAGACTTCGCCAGGAACAGCCAATAATGATTTGCCTGTTGTGACTTACGACTTCCAAGCGCCATTGGGAGAGTATGGTCAGCCTTATCCTCAATATTATATGTTGCGTCCCCTTCATCTTTTTATGCATGACTGGGGGGATATTCTGGCAGCGATGGATGCAACATTTCCTGCTCCCCAGGATTTGAAGAAGGGAGAGGATAAACAACTCAGATGGGCGGTTAGAAGTGAAGAGTTAAGAGTGAAGAGTGAAGAATCAGGCTCCGGTTTTATCTTTATCAATAACTATGAACGTTTCTGTAAGCTAAGCGAAAAGAAGGACGTTCAACTTGAAGCCTGTGGTATAAAACTGCCTAAACTAACCATCCCTAGTGGTTGTATGGCCATCTTCCCCGTCAATATAGATGGTATCCGTTATGCTACAGCTCAACTTGTGGCCCGGCGTGAGGGTAAAATTTATATGATGCAGATACCTGGTATCTCCACCACCATTAGCATGCAGAATGGCAAGACACTGAAGAATGTAAAGTCTCGCGGAACAGAAATACCTGTTTATGACAACATATATCTGATTACCAAGGCCGAGGCAGAACAGCTATTCTTAAGCGAAGAGTTAAGAGTGAGGAGTGAAGAATCTGAAGCAGTAATGAATGTTCAATGGACGAAAATCCGTGAGGCCGGTCCGCTACGCTTTATCGTAAAAGGCAAGGCAAAGGTGGCAGAAGCTCCTTCAGAGGATGATTGGCTACAGGCTGCCATATATCAGATAACATTGCCGAATGATTCTTCACTCTTCACTCTTCATTCTACATTATTATCTGTCAACTATCGTGGCGACTGTGCCCGTCTGTATGCCGATGGCCGTCTGGTTGCTGATAATTTCTACTATGGCCGTCCGTTCCAATATGGTCTTTGGCGACTACCTGCACATGTTAGCAAATTGGAACTACGTGTTCTTCCCCTTCAACCTAATGCGCTCATTTATCTTCCTCGGGAGGCGGATAAAGAATCCGGTGAACAGGTTAAGACTATTCAGCTAGAGATAAAACAATATAAATAATCGAAATATACGATTTAATGTTCAACAAGAATCGCATTCTGATATTCATCTTCTGCCTGTTAATAGGATGTGTTGTTGCATCTGCCCAGAAAATTGACAAAGATCACCTCAATCTTGGTTTCAGAGGAAGGTATAGTCATATTCTGGATGGTCATAACATTTATGGCAGTCTGATTGACAGCCATAATTTCTGTACCTTTGATGCAACGGTGGGTCTGTCCACACGGCCAGAAGATGGCGGTTGGTTTGAACGTGCGTTGAATTATCCCACATTCGGTTTAGGATTGTCATATGCCAGATTAGGAACGCTTGATTTTAAGGGAGACTCCCGTCTAGGAGATATCGTGAATCTGTATGGATTCGCGGAGTTTAATCTGGTTCGGAAAAAACACTTCAGGTTCGGTCCTCTGCTGGAATTAGGCTTGGCCTTTTCCGGTCAGATCTATGATTATAATACGAATCGGAATAATACCTTCATAGGCTCGAAGGTCTTTGCTGTATTCGGTACAGGATTGCATGCCGAATGGCTCTTCTCGCCCCATTGGGAATTGCAGGGAGGTGTTTATCTGACTCATCATTCCAATGGTATGACTCGTTCGCCCAACCTTGGAATCAATGAGATTTCCTTTGGGTTGGGTGTACGCCATTATCTGTCGGCACATGCCAACAGCCCTAAGTTGGCAGAAGCTCCCGAAAAGCCAGAATACAAGAAAGGTCTTAACTGGAATGTTTTTGCTGCTGCCGGTGTACATAGTTGTCCGACCGAGCTGGACGGTATTTTGGTATCCGATAATCCTTCGCGTCTTGCTCCCGCACGTTTCTGCGGATTAATTGCAGGGGAGACGGTATGGCGTTATCATCCTATCTTTGGCACCGGCATTGGAATAGAGATGGACTATAATGCCAATAATTACCGACAGACAGACCTTCTGCTAAAGGGTAAAGAAGATCCTGATGGCTACTCTCCGCTTCGCGTAGGAATGTACCTGAAACAAGAGTTCTGGTATCGAAGGATTTCTATCCATGTGGCTGCCGGTGTCTATCTTTTCAAACGCTGCGGTCTTACGGAAGATGTCAGCACAACTTTCGAGAAGATTGGCATACGCTATCACTTCGGCCATCAGGGCAACGGGCTCTTTGCCGGTCTTGACTTGCACGCTCATCAGTTTGACCGTTCCTATGCTCTGGAATGGTCTTTAGGATATGGTTTCTGAATCTTAAACAAATACAATTATGAAAATCCTATTCAATCTATTGTTTACTCTTCTCTGTCTGACCGCCTGTAACACCTTAGACTTCACCAATGCTTCGGTCGAGAAGGTGGCTGATCTTCAGGGCGTTCCCAAACAGGGATACCAAGGAATGGCTATCTGGAAAGACTATCTGGTGAGTCTTCAGAATACGGGCCAGGCAACTATCTATCGGCTACAAGACGATAAACTGCAGTTCCTGCGTCAGTTCCCATTAGCCAGCAATACTCCTGAGAATCATGCTAATGTGGCATTCTTCGGAAAAGAACGGTACGATAAAGCCGACCAGTTTCCGCTGCTTTATATTTCGCAATGTTCAAAACAACGGTATAATGGCCTTAAAGATGTCTGTTTCGTAGAACGTATTTCCCTGACAGGGGAACCACAATTGGTACAAACCATTGTGCTGAACGATAAGGAAGGACTGTTTGGCTATGCCCTCCAATGGATAATCGACAACAAACGCAATCTGTTGATCGGATATGGCAATACGGTCGAGAATTTGGGAAAGGGCAATCGTTGGAGAACAATGATCTTTCCTATGCCTAAACTTAGTGACGGCTCAATAGTTTACTTACGTCCGCAAGATGCTCTCGATAACTATTGCATTCAGGAACTTGATTCACGATTCCCCTCAAACCATATAGGACAGGGAGCGTGTGTTGTTAAGGACCAGATGTTTATCCCCGTAGGTGTGGGAACAGAAAAACATCCAAGTATTCTGTATGTATGGAACCTGAAGAAAAAACATCTGGACCATATCATAGACTTCCAGAAACAAGTACCTCATGAGTTCGAAGATTGTGAACCTTACCATAAAACGCTCCTTATGCAAACCAATGGCGGAGGATTAATTCGTTTTACACCTAATAAAAATAAACATAGAAAATGAAAAAGCTGAACTTCTTACTGATATTGCTCTTTGTATTGCTGCCGGCTTTCCTTTCAGCAGCCACAAAGACCATTAAAACCGACTTTGCTAAAGGTACCATAACCATAAAGCCTGTAGCTCGGAATGCTGTACGTGTTCAATATGCAGAAGGTAATGTGCAAAATACGCTGCCTGAATGGATTTACGTCCGCAACGATGAAGTCGAGGATTGCAACCTGAAAGTTGTTGTTGATAAGAAGCGGCAAACGCTGAGAATCAAGGATGCCCGTGGGAAAGTGGTTTTCGTTGCAACAAATCATCAGATGCAGAACGGAAAGGCCACATTGGCTATCTCTTCACCCAAAGACGAATGCCTGTATGGCTTGGGACAATTCCAAGACGGATATAGCAATGTACGCGGTCTCTCTCGTCGCCTGACTCAGGTGAACACTCAGATAAGTCTGCCTATGCTGCTCTCCAGCAAGGGATACGGCATATTGTGGAACAACTGTGGTATGACAGAATACAATCCCTCTGATCATTTCGTCAAGCTGACGAAAGGGAATGACGGAGGTGTACGCGAAGAGGTGGATGTAACTTCGACGGAAGGCGGAAAGCGCGAGGTCCGCGAGCATAACTTCTTCGAGGCTGTTATTGATGTTGCAGAAGCTGGAGACTATTCTCTATTACTGGATGTCGGGCAGAAGATGGCAAGGCGCCATAATCTTGTTATCGACGGACAGACAGTTATCAATATGCAGAATATGTGGTTGCCGCCAACAGCCTCACAGATTGTTCACCTGGAGGCTGGTAAGCACAATTTGAGAGCCGAGCTGACGCGTAACGATGCCCCGGTAGTTTACTACCACAAAATAAAGGACGAGACAGTTTTCTCGTCGCCTGTTGCAACAAGTGTTGATTATACGGTATTCTTCGGCTCTGCTGATGAGATTATCGCTTCCTACCGCCATCTTACTGGTGACAGCCCGCTTATTCCTTCATGGGCATTGGGCTATATTCATTGCAGGGAAAGATTCCACTCGTCTGACGAGATCCTACAGACTGCTAATCGCTTCCGCCAAGAGGGTATGCCACTCAGCATGATTGTGCAGGACTGGCAATATTGGGGTAAATATGGATGGAACGCTATGCAGTTCGATGAACAATTCTATCCCGATCCCAAAGCCCTTACCGATTCGTTGCACAAGATGAACGTCAGGCTGATGGTAAGTGTGTGGTCGAAAATAGACAAGAATTCCGAGGTTGGCCGTATGATGAAGGCCTCGGATTATTATATTCCCGGAACCGACTGGATAGATTTCTTCAATCCCGATGCAGCAGCTGCCTATTGGAAACAATTCGGACAACGCCTTGTGCCCTTAGGTATTGATGCCTGGTGGCAGGATGCTACAGAACCGGAGAACGATGATTTGGCAGGCAGACGTGTAAATAACGGCAAATGGGCAGGCGAACAGGTAAGGAACATCTATCCCTTATTGGTTAATAAAACGGTATATGAGGGACTAATCGCAAGTGGTTGCACAGAACCTTTTATACTGACCCGTTGCGGATTCCCAGGCATTCAACGTTATGGTTCTGCCTTGTGGAGCGGAGATGTCGGCAATGATTGGGAGACATTAAGACGACAGATAACTGCAGGCCTTGGTGTTCAGGCTGCCGGTATTCCCTGGTGGACATACGATGCAGGAGGCTTCTTCCGTCCTGGCGACCAATATACCAATCAGGATTACATAGAGCGTATGCTTCGTTGGATCGAGCTCTCCGTTTATCTGCCCTTGATGCGCGTTCATGGGTACATGAGTAACACAGAGCCTTGGAATTATGGCGAAGAGGCAAAGGGTATCATTAAGGAGTGCCTGCTAGAACGGGAACGCCTTCGTCCTTATCTGGAAGAATGTGCCCGTCGTGTCTCAACAGAAGGCTACACGCTGATGCGCCCGCTGGTCTTTGACTTTGCTGACGATCCAGTTGCCTTACAGCAGAAGTACGAATACATGTTCGGCCCTCGTCTGCTGATAAATCCTGTTACCGAGGCGGGCGTTACCACATGGAAAACCTACCTTCCTAAGACTAAAGGACTATGGAAAGACCGTCATACAGGAAAGACCTATAAAGGCGGACAATATGTGACAACACCTGTTGGCAAGTCATATATTCCAGTATTCGAACTAATAGAATAAGAATCTATATTTCAATTATTTATAACTATAACCCGAATATAATCCTTAAGGTGATAGAATGCGTTGCCGGCTCTGTTCTGTGAGTCGGCAACGAGTATTATGCTTTGTCTGCTGCCATCGTGCTTCGGCCCTAAACACATACCTTCGTAATTGGCCAGATTCTTCTTTCCGAATAGGCTGAATCCAGTGCTGAAGGTACAAACCAGTTTCTTGGATAAAAAAACAGATGCATCTTGTTCAGAGAGTGGTTTAGATGTATTTGTTATAGGCTGCTGCCGTTCAGGGTTTACACTATAGATGCGGATGTAGCACTTGGAACGGTTGTAGTTTTTGGGAATATTCAGCTCGCGTTCCATTACCAGTAGTGTGGTGTCGTTTACCACCAGTATTTCTGAAACGCCAAAGGCATAAAGTCTGCCTGACTTCTTTATTATAGGTGCATCAGTTTTATAGGCATACTGATGCAGTGGTTTCAGGTTCGCGTCATAGGATTGCAGACGAAGTAGGGTAGGTGTGCGGTTCTCTGGTGATGAAGGTGCAGAGACATCAGTTCTTAATCCCTGTTCTGTTGTCGTCCAGAATATTCCTTTTACCTTATTATAAGCAAGAGATTCAAACCCATAGTTGGGAAAGATATTATTCTTACTGAAACAAGCAGGAACTGCAAGGGTCCTGTTGGTTGGCTCGCCGTTGGGTGATAGTTCCAGAATCTGCTGACTGCTTTCTGCAGCTACGAAGAAACGTCCTTCCGGAACGTAGGCAATTCCTTCGCAATCCCGTGATTTGCTTAATGATTTCTTGCTTAGAATATTATCTGTAAAGAGGCCTTTCCCTATATCACCAGAAGGAAGAAAGCCGATGCTCACTTCTGTCCATCCGTCTGCATCCTGCTTGTCACTGACGAGCGCATAGCGTCCATCTCCTATATTGGTTATGCCGCTATAGTTTCCTGCCGGAATACCCCATCGTTTCATGTTGTGCTGCTTAAAAAGCGTTGCTTCCTGCGCAGAGAGTACAACAGGGAACAATAGGGCAAAGAGAATATTCAGGATGGTTTTCTTTATCATTATTAATATCTATGCCTGGAATAGCATTTAATGTTTACTCGGTAACCCCTTCGACAGTATAGCCGGCTTGGCGAAGCAGGTTCAGAACACCTTTATCCCCAACCAGATGTCCCGCCCCAACAGCAAAGAGAGTCGGCTTCTGTGCCATAACGGCTGGTATCTTTGTCAGCCAGTTGGCATTACGGTTGTATATCAGTTGGGCTTCTTCTTCTGGGGTGGGATCGCAACTGTTGTGCATCTTCGTTTCAAATACTTCCTTAACTGCATCAAGGTCTTGAGTGTAGTAAGCCTGGATAAGAGCTTCCGTCATAGCATAGTAAAAGTCGGCATTGTCCACTTGGCACATCAATTCTTCCTTCTGACGCTCTATCGACTTTCCTTGATATAACGTTTTAACCTGAAAGCCAATGGTTTCAAAACCACCGATATTCTTTCCTTGGGCAATTGCCTGCTTCTGGAAGTAGGTGTCAAACTGATTGTTGATATCAAAGTCTTTTTCTTTCTTGATAAAATTAGCCAAGCTCAATTGAACGCCAATAGCACCAGGAGTCATCTTCCCCATTTGTTCGGCAACCAGCGGATTTGTCATATCTGCGCCTAACAAATCTTTCATATAGGCATTCAGGCGTGTCATCTCGTCTGCCGAGAGAACTTTGTCTAATGTCGTTCCTTCTGGCAAGAGCTGGGCTTTCTGAATGATGGCCAAACTGTCTGGAATAAACATATCCTGCATTCTTAACTCACAGTATGTCTGTTGGCACTCGTTCATCACCCTGCGAATGCCAGGAATTGAGTCGACAAACGAGACTTTTGCAAGATGATAGGTGCCGACGATGTAAGACGGCTCTTTCAGCCCATTACCAGAGATTTTGTACAAAAGTTGTGCTTGGCTCGTAAATGAGACGAGAGCCAGCATCGCGAAGATGAGAATCTTTTTCATTTTTTTCTTCGTGTAAAATATGTTCTATAAACCTTTATAATTAGACATACAGATGGTATTGAAACCTACATGTCTCATTGCGATTTTAAGAACTCTTAACATCTTACGTCTTTTGTCTATTTACTTTGCGTATAACCTTCTGCTTTCAGGATTTCCAGCAAACGAGGACGATGGTCGCCTTGGATGATTATCTCGCCGTCTTTGGCAGTTCCTCCGACGCCGCATTTCTGTTTCAGCAGTTTGCAAAGGACATTCATATCCTCTTCCGACCCGACAAATCCTCTGATAACAGTAACGGTCTTACCACCTCTGCCAGCCCTTTCCATAGCCAGACGCAACTTCTGCTGCTTCTTCGGCAACGTCTGTATTGTATCAGCGTCCTCCTCATAGATGGTTTCCGTAGCTTCCGGTACTGGAACTCCTGTTAAGGCGCTAAGTTTACTCTTCCAATCTTCCATAATGTTTTTACTTGTTCGCATTCTTTTCGTATTGCTTTATCCAATAGATAGCAGCCTCATGGTCTTTATTAACGCCTATGCCTTCCTCGTACATGTTGGCAACCTTGGCTTGACCTTCGGCTGAGCCTGCCTTTGCAGCTTCTAAGTACCACTTGAATGCCATTTCGCTACTGGGCTCAACGCCTTCGCCTGATTCATAAGATTCAGCAACAAAGATTTGAGCGTCTAATACGCCTTGCTCAGCAGCTTTTGAATGCCATTTAAAGGCTTCTTTAACGTTTTTCTCAACGCCCTCTCCGTTGTTGTACATAACAGCCAAGTTATATTGAGCCTTGGCATGTCCCTGTTCAGCCGCCTTACGCCACCATTTTATGGCTTCCGAATAATCTTTCTCTACGCCATTACCTAGCAGATACATCTGGCCTAATGCGTCCTGAGCATCAACATTTCCGTTTTCAGCTGCCTTCTTGTACCATTTTATAGCTTCCTTAACGTCTCGCGCAACACCTTTTCCTCCAGAAACATAAATCACACCAATCAGGTATTGTGCCTGGGGCTCTTCTTGTTTTGCAGCTTTGGTTAACCATTCAATTGCCTTGGCATCATCGCGTTTTACGCCATAACCATTGTTGTATGAAAGCCCAATCATTGTCTGGGCATCTGCATCCTCCTGCTTTGCGGCCTTCATCAGCCATTTAAATGCTTTCTCATAATCCTGCTTTACGCCGATGCCTCCTCCATACATCATTCCAACTCGACGTTGACCTATAGCAGAGCCAGCCTTCGCAGCTTTTTCATACCAACCAAAAGCAGCAGAATAATACTGTCCACGATGATATTGATCACCTGTCTGAATCCACTCTTGTATTTGTTCTTCTGAGATTTTCTTGCCTCCAAATGAGCATGAAATATTGAGTAGAATCATAACAAAGGAAGTTAATAATATTTTTATTTTCATTTTTCTGAATAATTGTTTATTACTGCCTTTCTCGGAAAAATCGGCCTGTTCTGCGCTTAAGATGATTACTTGCGATAATACTTCTGATGAATAATCTTAGTACAAATATAAACATACAGAGAAGAATTCCGAATCCTAGGATGTTGTCCCATTTATTGAAATTAAACACCCCTTGGAATGATAGAAAGCATAATAAGTATATAAACCAAAGAAGAAAACATATTTGGCCAATCATCGAGTTTTTATTAGTAAATGCTTTCTTTTCTTCTTCATTGCGAGCATTTTGTGAGCCTTGAAGCTCTTTCCACGATTCTTTTGCAGATTTTCCCATATCATAAAGATACTTAATCTTGCTCATGTCTCGGTCTTCCTCGTAGGAGATATCTACGAATCGTCCTTCAAACATAGATTCATGGGATTTAGCTAATTCTACACATTTTTTGCATAGTTCTTCGCTTAATACTCGCCACATATAAATGCGTTTCCCGTTAGTGATTGTTCTATAACACAAACGACAAATTTGATTTTCATCTACCCCTAACTGGTCCATGACAGTATACCAAAGACGATATTCTAAAAGACCAAGGAAATTGTCTTCTTTTTCGTCTGGAAAGGCCCCTTCTTCTTTTGCTTCATATTTAAAAACAAATGAAAGTGTCCATTGGTATTCATAACGATACGGACTTTCAAAGAATCCTACGTTTATAACATAGGAACTGCCGAAGTCATCTCCTTCGTTATAATCCAGTAGTCTATATGATTCTGATTTTATTTTAGGAGACATCAGCATTATATCCGATGACGAGAAATATACTCGGTTATTAGAAAGGTCAAAGAAACCTAATCCTAAGCGGAAAGCTTCATCACGAGCCATCATATATACCTCAGAAGCTAAGTCCCAGTTGAAAGCAGCATAGATTAGGTTCTGACTTAGAGAATAATCAGCCATGGAATTTTCAAGAAGCATCTCGGCTTCGTCGCCATTCACTTCAGGATGCGCAGCAAGAAATGCCTGGGCGGAACTTTCCTGATCCCTGCCGTTCATGACAGGAAAACGTTTTATCATGCTTTTGTACCATTCCTGTAAATCGGATTGGCAAACAGATACGTCATCATATTCCTGATATATGTCCCACTCTGTAATCTGTCTATACCATTTCTCAAACTCTATTGGTTGATGTGGAGCAGCAGATGAGTGAAACACACAAATGTCAAAACTCATAGTTACAATTCATTCAATAATGCAAAGGTATGTATTTGTGAGGAGAATACAAAAGAAAACGGTGTAATTTCCTTTTTTGCCTTACTAAATTTGAATATCCTTAGGGAAAGAAGTAATTTTGCAGAGGGAAAATTTCTGTTGCAAAGTTTGGAACGTACGTTGCAAACTTTGGGATGCACATTTCAAACTTTGGAATCTACATACCAAACTTTGGAATGGAAAATTCCCCTAAGGATAAAAAGATTTACTAAATGAAACAAAATATTTATTATGGGAACCTACGTACTTAAAGAAATGGCTAAAGGAATGGGGAAAGGCGATAGCGCACTATACCCAAAGTTGCAAATCTACAACATGTTCGAGAACGACAAGGTTGTTAAATACATTCACGAATACTCGCCTGCTTTCAGCGAAGGTGTAATTCGTGGCGTGCTGGATGCTTTGGCTCATACTATGAAGTCGGTCTTACCTATGGGACATAGCATGAAGATTGACGGTCTGGGCGTCTTCTCGCTCTCCCTTGGTTTTGATGAGGACCCAGAAGATGGGCTGATTGTTGATGATGAAACAGGAGAGGTAAAGCAGAAGGAAAAATATCGCCATGTATGTGCCAATAATATCAACTTCAAGGTCGATCCGAAACTTATTGAAGGTATCAATAAGGAGTCAACATTCGAACGTAATCCTGTTGGCGTTAAACATATCAAGAAGGTAAACTCTACCATCGAGCAACGCAAGAACAAAGCACTTCATGTTATTGAAAAGCAAGGATTTATTACACTTGACGAATATGCAAATGAAAATGGCCTGAGCCGTTCATCAGCCTCGAGGGAATTAAGTCGTCTGACTGCTGACCCAACCTCTGGAATCAAAGAAAAAGGAAGTGGTTCGCACAAGGTTTGGATTTGTAGCAAGTTAGGATAATGTCTCTTTACTGTCTCTGAATAGTTTGGCGACATTACACCATACTGAATAGGAATTTCTGAGTATCATACTCCCATCGGATTGTATTAAAACGAATAAGGCGGGCCAGTAAGCCAATAACCTTATAGCGGGGGAGTCGTGAAAGGCTGACAATCTGGTTGAGCGTCTGGCGACCTCTCATAATGCTCAGCAAATGTCGGATTTCGTCATCGTACGTAAGCATTATACCCTGTGGTTTCTGCAATTCTCGCCAAATGGCAAGATGAACAGGTGAGGCTACAATGTTTTCGTCAGCTATACGGATATATGCCCGTCTGTTTCCTTCTTCGTCCAATGCGCAGATAGGACGTCTGACGGAGGGCGGTACGGTAGCAATAACGATTGTCCTGCCGTCTATGTGATAGGTGTCGAATCTGATGCTTGCCTCCGGATTACAGAATTTGTAGGCGGCCTGATGCATCATAAAGATTTCTTCTTCACTGCGAACTCCAGAGATATTCCCATCGTCGCGTATGCCAATGAGCAACCTGCCACCATCTGTGTTGGCAAAGGCTGAGACGGATTTGGCCAGCTTACTGGCATCAGTTATACGGTATTTAAAATCCTGTTGCTGATGCTCTCCTTCACGGATCAGGCTGAAGAGATACCTTTTATCGTTCATATCAAGAACAAAGGTACATTTTTTCTTGCTGAATAGAAAAAAAAGAGGATTTTATTTTACCTTTGTATGCGCAAATTCACACCGGGACGACCTCATAGGATGTCGCAACGGATACCGCGGGAAGGGTAAAGATATGCAACGAAATTATATCATAATTCTGTGCGTTCTCGTTTCTGGCCCAAGAGGAATCTAAAATCGTAAATGGGAAAAAGAAACTTATCCGATGAGAGAGGATCTGGGCCGTTTACGGTTGATTGCTGGTAGGTTGAGGCTGCGAGACAGGGCTAAAATGATACGAATAGCGGGTTGTGAAGAACATCCCGGAAGAAAAAAACGAACGGACGAAAGATTTTTTAGTTCATCATCACCTTTCATTAACAAATAAACACTATATTTGTAGCGTAGAACACATCATATAATTATAAAAATACACATACAGACAATGAGAGAGTTTTTTTTAGTGGTATTTACAGCCTTGATCGGAATACAGGGAAATGCACAGAATTTGAGCGTCAGCAAGGCGCTTTTCAAGCAAGGTGACGACATGAATTGGGTAAAACCCGAAATGGATGATGCATCCTGGACTGAAATCGATATTACGAAACTTTGGGACAAACAGGGTTTCCCCAGAAACAACCGTGCATATGCGTGGTATCGTATCCATTTGAACATACCTAAAAGTCTGCTGAAAGGTGCCGACCAGCAGAATGTGCTCATTTTCGAAATGCCCAAGGCTGACGATGTGGATGAATGCTACCTGAACGGAAAACTGATAGGCTCAACAGGCCGTATGCCGACCCATCCTGCCGGCTATTTCTGCGGTGTCGATATCGTCCGAAACTATCTTGTCGATACTAAGACGGGCGGCATCCGATGGGATGCGGAGAATGTGATTGCCGTCCGCGTCTATAACCGAGGCGGGTCGGGCGGTTTGTTCTGGCGTCCGTTGACGCTACGCTGCCCAAATGCTTCAGAAGGACTCTCTATGCGCCTTGTCGAGGAAAACAACGGCCAGTCTCATTGTGATGTTGAAATCAGCAGTGCTTACGCGTCTTCAACCAGCGGAACATTTACCGCCACACTGACAGACCGCGAGACGGGTGCCGAGATTAGTTCGCTCACCAAAAGACTTTCCATCAGGCGAGGCAAGCCTGCATGCGTATCTGTACCGTATGACAAGCATAAGATGTGCCTGCTGACGGCCACCTATACCGATGCAAAGACAGGAAAGGTGCTGAGCGAGAACAAGGAAATGAAATACCTACTGACACCTGCGGCTCCAGCTACACCTCGTTTCAACAATGCTCCACTCTATGGTGTGCGTCCAGGCTCTCCCATTATCTATCGTTTTCCTGTATCGGGCGAGAAGCCGATGAAGTTCTCCTGCGACAATCTGCCTGCAGGCCTCCAACTCTCGGAAAGCAATGGAGCATTAAGCGGGAAAATCGACAAGCCATGCGTTCTGACCTTCACCGTAACTGCCGAGAATGCACGTGGAAAGGCCTCCCAGAAGTTCACGCTGAAAGTGGGCGAACATATGATAGGTCTTACCCCGCCTATGGGATGGAACTCGTGGAACTGCTTTGGACTTAGTGTATCACAGGAGAAGGTGATATCTTCTACACAGGCCTTGATAGACAAAGGTCTTGCCGACTATGGCTATAGCTACATCAACATCGATGACGGATGGGAAGCACCGGATCGCAACCCCGACGGAACTATCGAGGCAAACGAGAAATTTCCCTCTATAAAGGGAATGATTGACTGGCTTCACGAACAAGGTCTGAAGTTCGGCATCTACAGTTCGCCCGGTGAAACGTCATGCGGTGGCTACCTAGGTAGCCTTGGCTACGAAAAGCAGGATGCCGAAGTATGGAACAAATGGGGTGTGGATTATCTGAAGTACGACTGGTGTAGCTACGAGCGTGTGCGTGAGGAGAATAACGATTGGGGCTTTCCCAGCTGTGTTCGTCCCTATCTGCTGATGCAGAAGTTCATTCGCGAACAGCCACGCGACATCTTCTATAGCCTCGGCCCGTTGGGTGGGACACAGGTTTACCTGTGGGGAATCTACTGTGATGGAAACAGTTGGCGCACGGCACAGGACATCAATGACACTTGGGGGTCTATTCTAGATGTCGGATTCCGTCAGCAGGCGGGGCTGGCCAAGTATTCTTCCGTCGGTCATTGGAACGATCCCGACATGCTGGTGGTAGGTAAGGTCGGATGGGGCGGCAATTTGCGCGAAACGCGCCTGACTCCAGATGAGCAATATACGCACATCACACTATGGACCCTTCTGGCCTCCAACATGCTCATTGGCTGCGACATCGCACAGATGGATGACTTCACGTTGAACCTGCTCTGCAACAACGAGGTGAATGCTATTAATCAGGACGTTCTCGGCCAACAGGCAGACCGCATCTCAAAGGAAGGTGACATCGAGGTGTGGAGCCGTCCGCTTTCCGACGGAGCTATTGCCGTAGGTATCTTCAACGTAGGCGACAAGGAACAGTCGATAGATATGAAAGCACTCATTCCTGTCAAGGAACCGCTCAAAACCATACGCGACCTCTGGCGTCAGATGGATTTGCCGGCCGGTGAACTCAACTGCACCATACCTGCCCATGGATGCAGGTATCTGAAGGCCTATTGAAGGACAGAGACGTTCGTCGAAGTTTCAGACGATAGCTAAATAGAACAAATACAAGGCAATGAAACTGAAGAAACATTGGATGCTCGTTGTCATGCTCTGCTGTATGGCGCTACTGACATCGTGCTGCAAAGATAATAATCCATCGGTGGCGCAACCTACTGTACAGCGGATTACCGAACGTGGCAAACTGCTGGTGGGCACGACAGGTGACTATCGTCCCTTGTCTTATCGTGAGAATGACGGCACTTACTGGGGCTTTGCCATTGAGATGGCCGGAAGGATTGCCGAGCGACTGGGCGTTGACATCATGTTTGTGCAGACTTCGTGGCCTACACTGACAGCAGATGTGTTGGCAGAACCGCAGACCTTCGACTTCGCCATTGGCGGCATCACCATCACTGATGCCCGCAAGGAAACGATGTTGATGTCGGACGGCTATCTGGCTAATGGCAAGACTATCCTCTGCCGAGCAGAGGAGGCAGACCGCTACCAGTCGCTGGCTGACATCGACAAACCGGAGGTGAGCGTAATGGTGAACCCCGGGGGGCTGAACGAGAAGTTTGCGAAAGAGAACCTCACCCACGCCAACATCATTGTCTGGCAGAAGAATGAGGAAATACCCTCGCTGGTGGCCGATGGCTATGCCGACGTAATGATAACCGAAATCACCGAGGCTCCGTGGTACGTACAGAGTGACCTGCGTCTTGCTGCACCGCTAATCAATACACCCTTCACCCACGGGCAAATCGGTGTTCTGATGCGAAAAGAGCAGAACGACCTTCTCGATCTGGTCAATGATGTTATTGCGCAGATGAAGGCAGACGGTTCTCTGCACAGACTCCATGAGAAATATGGGCTGGTGTATGCCTACAAATAATAGGAGAAAATGGGGTAAAAAAGAAAAAGAAAAAATAAACATACGTGAAAACGCCTTCGTTTCACCTGCATTGGAGGGGAGACGCAAGGCATGGAGTCGCGATAACTCCTTAACTTCTTAACATCCGAAACATGAACTAATTATTATCCTTCCTAATGCTACCGTTATCTTATTCTTGCCAAGATGTCTGCTTCCGCGAGGCATAGCCATAAAGGCCCCTTCTATACAGACCGGCACTATGGGAATATTCAGTTCTTTGGATAAAATGGCAAAGGTCTTCTTGAACTGCTGTACCTGTCCGTCGTGTGTGCGATCTCCATTTGGGAATATAACGTTCCGGAAATGATACTAATTCTAAATTCTTTTGGAAATCAGCATGTTACCTATAAGACAAGCAGAAACAGGTAACACTTTGGAAACGAGAGGACTTACATATTCCTACACGTTTTACACAAATCCATAGAACGCTCATCTTGGGTGCAAAGGTACAAAACTATTCCCGCATAACCAAAGGGTTCGACTAATTTTTGCATTATTGTACATAAATGCCGCATAACTTCGACTTAATTTCAAGTCAGAAGTTCGACTAAACGGGGGGCATATAGCGATGCGTCGATTTTCCTTTGTTTTCAGCATTTCAGCCATGTTGAAGTTGATAGTTCGACTAAACTTCGACTTAATAAGTTTGCCGTATATTTTCGTTACCTCTTTCTTGGCTTGGCCTATCTGATAGTCAGGCATTGGAAAGAAACGTTTCTGCTGTTCAGTGAACACTTTCCGTATTCCACGACCGATAGTGTCAATCATGTTGAAGTTCACCATTCCTTGGCAAAGCGCATAGTTGCGGTAATACTTTTGTGGCCCAGTCTGCCCTATGGCATTGCGCACAGAGCCGGGCAAGAAGTAACCGCCATTGGAGAATGTCACTGAGTCTGGAGTCTCAACCATCGTCACCCTTTCCATAATACTAATTGCATGAGAGATTACAAAAATATATATTATTTTTTGTTTTTTGAACAAATATATTTGTTTATCCCTATGGAAAGAAGTAATTTTGCAAAGGGAAAAAATTCTGTTGCAAAGTTTGGAATGTATATTGCAAACTTTGGGATGCACATTTCAAACTTTGGAATCTACATTTCAAACTTTGGAATGGAAAATTCCCCTAAGGATAAAAAGATTTACTAAGTGGAACTGAAACAAATAATATGGGAACCTACGTACTTAAAGAAATGGCTAAAGGAATGGGGAAAGGCGATAGCGCACTATACCCAAAGTTGCAAATCTACAACATGTTCGAGAACGACAAGGTTGTTAAATACATTCACGAATACTCGCCTGCTTTCAGCGAAGGTGTAATTCGTGGCGTGCTGGATGCTTTGGCTCATACTATGAAGTCGGTCTTACCTATGGGACATAGCATGAAGATTGACGGTCTGGGCGTCTTCTCGCTCTCCCTTGGTTTTGATGAGGACCCAGAAGATGGGCTGATTGTTGATGATGAAACAGGAGAGGTAAAGCAGAAGGAAAAATATCGCCATGTATGTGCCAATAATATCAACTTCAAGGTCGATCCGAAACTTATTGAAGGTATCAATAAGGAGTCAACATTCGAACGTAATCCTGTTGGCGTTAAACGTATCAAGAAGGTAAACTCTACTATGGAGCAACGCAAGAACAAAGCACTTCATGTTATTGAAAAGCAAGGATTTATTACACTCGACGAATATGCAAATGAAAATGGCCTGAGCCGTTCATCAGCCTCGAGGGAACTAAGTCGTCTGACTGCTGACCCAACCTCTGGAATCAAAGAAAAAGGAAGTGGTTCGCACAAGGTTTGGGTTGCTTGCATCGATGATTAATTATATGTTGTAGCTATGACAAAAGAAGAGAAATATAAGGAACTGGTGGAAGACATCAGGGCGCTCATCGACGGCGAGAAAGATATGATTGCTGTTATGAGCAACATAGCCGCAGATATTCATCAGACGATGGGATACTGGTGGACGGGATTCTATCGCGTGATAGGTGACGAGTTGGTATTAGGCCCTTTCCAAGGTCCCATAGCCTGTATGCATATTGCATTTGGACGAGGTGTTTGCGGAACAGCATGGAAAAGGGCAGAAACGGTTATCGTGCCTGATGTGGAACAATTCCCCGGACATATTGCCTGCAGCAGTCAGTCGCGTTCCGAGATTGTTGTCCCTGTCTTTTCCCACGAAGATAACAAGAAGGTGATTGCCGTTCTCGACATCGACAGCGAGCATTTGGCAACCTTCGACGAAACAGACCGCAAATTCCTGGAGGAAATCTGCGGTCTGATATAGGAAGTCGTTTTTTCTGCTCTATTTTTTGAACAGATGCGGGATGAACTCGTGGAGGCCTCGACGCCAGGTGAGGAACTCGTGGCCGGTGCCTTGAGAGACAGAGGATTCTACCTTGATGCCAACCTCACGCAGGCTATCGACAATGGGCTGGCTCTTGATAAAGTCCTCAGAACCCCAGTTCATATAGAAATAGTGAATCTTCTTGTTGAATGCTTTGGCATCGGTAAAGACTCCGTTGTAGGCAGTCTTTACATCGAGGCCGAAGATGGCGCCGCTGAAGGTCCCCATCCAGGCAAACTTGTCGAGATTCTGCAGAACGACATCGAAGGTCTGGTGGCCTCCCCATGAGAGTCCGGCCATAGCACGATTCTCGCGGTCAGCCTTAGTGCGGAAGTTGGTGTCGATGTATGGAATCAGGTCGTTCAACAGCACGGGATAGAATGATGCGCCGTATTCGCTACGTCCTGCCTGATTGTTGCCACCACGGAAGGGTGCCTTGATGTCGCCGCTCTCCATCACTACAATCATCGGTACGGCTTCGCCCTTGGCAATGGCGTTGTCCATAATGTGCTGCATCTTGCCCTGAATCATCCAACTGGTTTCGCCTTCGCCCATGCCGTGTTGCAGGTAGAGCACAGGATAGCGCTTCTTGCCTTTCTCATATTCAGCAGGTGTATAGACAAGAGCGTGACGCCAGACACATTTATCATTTGACGATGTTCCATTAACCATTTGAGCATCGTGAGAAGACGGATAATAGATGCTACGTACTTGACCATGAGGGATGCCTTGCTGCGGACGGTAATAGTCGCCCTCGGGACCTTCAGGAACCTCAAGTCCACCTGATTCGCGGTTGCAACCGAAGAAAGTTTCGCTGGCAGGATCTACGAAGTTTACACCGTCGATATTCATGAAATAATAATGGAAGCCCACAGGCAGGGGGTCGGATACAGCCATAAAGCTGCCTTTGCCATCGGGGTGCATGTCGTACTTCTTGCCACAGATATCAACGATGACTTTCTTGGCCTGTGGAGCCTGGATGCGGAAGTAGGCACGGCGCTCCTTATCCACTTTGGGGAAGTCGTTGCCTGGAATCGCGGTCTCGGCAGTAACGGCATCTTCGGGAATTGAAAATTGAAAACTGAGACTTGAGAATTCTTTGGGTCGCTTGGGCTCGAAACCAAGTTGACGGGCAACAGCCTCGCCATAGCGGCATCCCAGTTCACGATAGCCGGCAGCATCGAAGTGCAGGCGGTCGGGGCCGTTGGAACAGTCGTCGGACGAAATGACTTGACAGGTGTGGATGGTTTGGGGCAATTCGTCAATCTGCTTCTTACAACCAATGCAGACACCCTTTCCGCCAGCCTGAACGATATTTCCAACGTATAGGTTCACCTCTTCGGGCTTTAGCTGCAGGTCGGAGCAGAGATTGTCATAGACCTGCTTCACCATGCCGGCCCACTTCGGGTCGCCTGTATTGGTCTCACCCTGATGCATCAGGATGCCCTTGATAACACCGTCATTCTGTGCTTTCTTGGCCAGTTCTACCAAGCGCTGGTAGGGGTTGTTGCCGTAAGCCTGGAGCATACCTTTCATCCAACCCGGAGCCTTCTTCTCAACGTAATTCTGAATACTGTCTGGCAGGAATCCCTTGATGTCGATACCTCCGATGGCCACATGGATAACACCAATCCTGATATTATCGGGCAACGAAGCAACGAGTGTACGGCCGAACCAGTCGGCAGGTGTGAGGCCCGTATTCGGACGGCAAAGGGGAGCCGATGCTTCGCACCATTCGCCCATCTTGCGAGCAGGGTGCTGGTCGGTGGCAGGGAAATCCACAGCAGGCATCAACAGGAAACGCGCCCCAGGGCTGGCCAGGTCAGCAGCTTCGGGTTTCGCAGCACCTTCCATGTTGGATTGTCCGAAACACAGGAAGATGTAGAAATTCTCATCTACGGCAGCTGACAAACGGGTGCCGGACATAATTAACAGCATTAGAACCTGAAGGCTCGTAGTTATATGACGTTTCATAATGCTATATGATTTTGGTATTTAATGATTACGGAAATTCCATTTCGCATTGTCGGTACAGAAGTAGTAAGGAGCCAACGTGGGGGTGCTGTCGGCAATGGAGTACAGCACATAACGTGTATTTAGTCCCTGTTGGCCGGGGATAGCCTTCGGCATGATGCGGTAAGTGCCATCTGTAAGTTGTTCGATGCGCCACAGTTGTTCGGGTTTACCTGTGAATGAAGGTACTGTTGTCACCTCCAGATTGGCAGTTGCCGTCAGTGCACGTTCTGTTCCCTCGATGACAATGCGGAAGTAAGGACCACCCAGATAGCCACCAGCCTCGGGAACGGGAGTAATGGTCCAGCGTTGCCATGGGCGGAACATATAATCGCTACAACGCACAGGAATATTGCCCTTGGGCCATGTGCCGATAACATCCTCTAATTTCTGATTAGGTAGAACCTTTACGGGTTCGTTAGGGTCAATCTGCCAGAAACGCTGACGTTCCTGCTCCATGCGAACGAAATCGACTGTCAGTTCCAAAGAGTAGCCGCGACGCTCCGACTCAATCTCGTAGGTTCCGCCCTTGAAGGGCTCACTTGCCATAGGCCAGTCGTTCTTCCAAAGCAAAGGACGGATACCTAAAACGCTGCGCCCGTTCATATCAAAGTCAGCCTCGAAGTGGCAAGACATCACCTCGACACCCTCGTCGATGATGGTTCGTCCGAAGTGTCCGGGACCAGTCTTGCGGTCGCCTGCAGCAATGACCATGCGGCCTCCTCCGTGAAACATATCGCGTCCTACATTATCTATATAGGGACCTTCCACATTGCGTGAACGACCCACAACAATGTTATAGGTTGAATTCACACCATCGCAGCAGGTGCCATGTGTGCCCAGCAGATAATACCAGCCGTTGCGCCATATAAGGTCTGTTGCCTCGCAGTCGATGGCAATGTCCTTCTCAACATTTCCCTTCACACGTCCCCCGGTTTTAGGATCCAGTTCTATCAACCTGATAGTGCCGAAATAGGTACCGTATGTTGTCCACAGACGATTTGTTGACGGATCGAGCAGTAAACAGGGGTCAATAGCATCGCAGTCTTCCATCCCGTCACTTGATGCGACTTCAATAGGGTTGCTGTACTTAAAGTCGGGTGACTTAGGGTCGAGCGTCTTGTTCCACATGGTAAGGATGCGTCCGTTATGTCCGCCTCCCAGTCCGCCTCCTGTTGCACCATATATAACAAGGTAGCGGTTGCCTATCTTCAGGACATCCGGCGCAGCTCCTCCGCCAGGACGTTCGGCACCAGCATGCCAGGACCATCCGTCTTCGCTGATAAGTCCTCCGCCTCCTGTTCCGAAAGTATAATACTTGCCTTCGCATTCAGCAATGGTTGACGGATCGTGGATATAGGGTGCACCTACTTGAGCCGCGCTGTGACTAATGAAGAATGAAGAGTGAAGAGTGAAGAATAACAGGAATATCTTTTTCATAATGTTTCAAGATTCAATGAATAACTGGTAATTGGAGCGCCTTTCTCATCCAAGAAACGGACGCACATATCGCTTAACCCAGGACCGTTAATGACAGCACACCGGAGGATGTTGCGTCCCTTCTTAAGGGTTATCCGTTGCGACATGCCATCATCTTCGACCATACGACGGTCGCCTTCAAGCAACAACACTTCCTCGCCATTCAACCACCACATAGAGGCGCCGTTGCTGCCTGCTGCCAATCGTACATTGCGGATTTCTTCAGGACAATCGATAACCGTAACGGCCCAGAACAAAGAACCGTATGTCTGCTGACCCCATTTCTCTGCAAAACGGAAAAGTCTTACGTTGTATGTCTCGCTGTCCAACAGGTGCCAGGCAAGTTTCTGTTTTCCAACCTTTACCTTCTGTCCGTCCTTGGGCAAAATGGTCATCTGGTCATTGAAGTACTCTTTGCTAAAGGCCTCACGCAACCATGTGTTTGTGAAGATAGTATTTGAACGGATATCCTGTTTGATGGGCTCCAGCAACATCCATCTGCGGATAAACCCCTCGTTATCTGGCTGTGCGTTTCCTTTTGTGGCTGTTTTCATGTAGGTTGTCCGGTTCTTGAACTGCAACCAGTCGATGCTTACTTCCGTTCCTTCGCATACAACACATAAGTCAGTTATCCCTTTGGGAATGTATTCAACTGGAACAGTAAGCGTCATCCATTGTCCTCTCATATCACGACGGAAAGGTCCCGTTTCTCCTTCAACAGTTATTGTCAGCCTTGCCATTACCTTGCCCTTCTCCGATTTATCTCGGATAGTGAAACTGGTATTTTTGTTAGCCTTGGCTTTAACAATAACGTAGCTGTCGGAAATGCCGGCAAAGTCCACATCGTTGTATCTCAGCCAAGAGCCTTTCTTCTGCAATGTGGCATGCCAGCCGTTGAAAGTGGCTGTGGTATCGTTGAAGTCAGTAGTAACACCATCGCTAACAGAGCTGTATCTGTCTATTTCTATTCTTTCGGCTGCATGGGTGATACCTACGCCGCGTAGCGTTTGTTTCACCTCCTGGATTGTTCCGTCGGCATTGAAGGAAACCTTTTCGATGCAGGCCGAACGACGCTTATCCATCTGAGGCGAATAGTGGTTGCGATGATAAAACAGATACCATTGACCTTTGAATTCCAGTAAGCTATGATGATTTGTCCAACAACGGTTATCGTGTTCCTCCATGATAAGTCCTTTAAACTGCCAAGGTCCCAGCGGAGAGTTGCTCATAGCATAGGCAAGCGTTTCTGTCCCTTGGTCTTTGCGTACCCAGGGGAAAGTGAGATAATATCTGCCTTCTCGTTTGAAGGCAAAAGGCCCTTCCTTGAATCCCTCGGGTAATCCTTCCATTACCTGACTGCCATTCTCCAACTCCGTCATATTATCCTTTAGACGACCGCCTCGTATTCCCATACCGCTCCAGTATAGATATGCAGCCCCATCGTCATCTATGAGCACACAAGGATCTATGCCGCCGACTCCCTTGATTGATTCTTTCTCTGGTGTATAAGGTCCTTCTGGTTGGTCGGCAATGGCTACACCTATGGCAAAGCCTCTCCCTTCGCGTGGAGCATTGGGGTAGTAGAAGTAATACTTGCCATTCTTGAATACACAGTCAGGTGCCCACATGGAATAGCCGTCAGGCTTTCCCCAAGGAACATTCTCCTGAGAAAGGATAACACCGTGATCTGTCCATTCTGTCAGGTTTTCCGACGAAAAGACGTGGTAGTCTTCCATACAGAACCAATCTTGCCGTTGTCCTACAGGTGCAGGTATGTCGTGCGAAGGGAAAAGATATACTTTATTATTGAAGATACGGGCAGTAGGGTCAGCTGTAAACTGGTCGTGAATGATGGGGTTCTGTGCTCTTGTCGGAACAACGATAGCCAATGCGGCCAATAATGTCAGATGTCTCATAGAACAACCTTGTTAAATGCTAATACTCAGTTTCTTCAGGTCTTTGTCTTGTGAACTGGTTCCCACAAGAATCTCGTATTTCCCTGATTTTACACGCATGGTGTTGGTCTCAGGATCCCAGAACTCAAAGCTGTTGTCCGTGAGTTTCAACTCAGCCGTTGCAGTCTTGCCTGCCTTCACGTTTACACGTTGGAATGCACGAAGGCTCTTCAGCGGACCTTCGGGGTCTTGTAGGTTACGGATATAAAGCTGTACGGTTTCAGTTCCGTCAAACTTGCCTGTATTGGTAACGGGAACGGTAACAGTCAACCCTGATACAACAGGCTCTCCTAACGAGAAGCTGGTATAGCTCAGGCCATAACCGAAGGAGAAGAGGGCATCGTTGAAGTAGCGATAGGTACGACCCTTCATGGAATAATCTTCGTAGTCGGGCAACTGACTGCTGTTCTTGTAGAATGTAACAGGAAGTTTTCCGCTTGGGTTCACATCGCCAAAGAGAATGTCGGCCACAGCGGTTCCGCCTTCCTGACCGGGATACCATACTTGAACGATGGCATCGCAGGTTTCTGTCTCGGGTTGAAGAGCGATGCATGAGCCGGAACAACTGACAAAGATAACTTGTTTCCCTGCTTCCTTCAATGCTTTCAGGAAGTTGCGCTGAACCGCAGGAAGCTCAATATGAGTGCGGTCGCCTCCCTTGAAACCATCAATATTAACAGGCATTTCCTCACCTTCGAGAGCTGGAGAGATACCACCGACGAAGATGACTTTATTTATACCTTTTAGCTGACTTATAATCTGTTGATAATCAATAGGAAACTCCTTTGCTACATTAATCTTTAGGTTAGCATTATAAGTATGAATATGCGAGAACTGTACCTCTATGTTGTAGCTTTTACCGGCTTCTGCCTGAATAGCAATGCGGTTGGGTGTGGTGCGCCAGGTATGATGACGGAATTTACGCTCTCCGTCAATGAATAGTTCAAAGTGTCCGCATCCCTCTACGTTCACTACATACTCACCTGCCTCTTTAGGTGTAAAGGTTGTCTCATACTTGGCAGAAAAGTCCTCCAACTGAACGCCTGGAGCAAAGTTATGCATACCGGCTGTAGTAACAGCTAACGGGGTGGTATAATACTGTGTGGTAACAGGCTGGCCTTCCATCTTCCTGTTGTTCCAGAAGGTTCCCTTAAGACCTTTCTTGCCTTCGAAAGAACATTGCGAGGCCATCAGACAGTCCATCACCTTGTCGTATGTCAAATCACAACCTTTGTCGTAGAACAACTTCTTTTGTTTAGCCTGAATGCCATCTAAAATAGTTATTGTATGGTTGGGCATTCCGTTGTAGTTTCCCCACATCATGGGAGCATTGTCGGCATTCGGGCCTATAACGGCCAAGCGTTCTCCTTTCTTTAATGGAAGTATGTTGTTTTTGTTCTGCAGTAGGACGATAGTCTGACGAGCCATGTCCAATGATAAGTTGGCTGACTCTTTGGTTGACATAGCCGAGTAGGGAATCTTAGACCACTCAACAAGTGAAGGATCATCCATCTCACCTAAGTCGAAACGCCCTTCCAGTAGGCGTACTACATGCTTATCAACTTCAGCCTCAGTAATAAAACCGCGTTTTACGGCTTCAGGAATACTCTTGTAGGCATAGCCGTAACCGCATTCCACATCCGTTCCTGCTATAACTGCTTTTGCTGAACCGTGAACGGCATCGGATGAAGACTTATGACTGGTATAGAAATCGCTTACGGCACCACAGTCGCTGACAACGAGGTATTGGAAACCCCACTCGTCGCGTAGGATGGTTTGCAACAGACGCTGAGAACCACAACACGGGTCGTCGTCCAAACGCTGGTAGGCACACATCACCTCGCGCACCTTGGCATCCTGCACCAACGTCTTGAAGGCTGGCATATAAGTCTCCCACATATCTCGGGGGGACACATCGTTCAGATTGGCAGAATGACGGGTGTATTCCGGGCCGCTATGTACGGCATAGTGTTTGGCACAGGCCCATAGCTTACGGTATTTGGACGATTCCGGACCTTGCAAACCGCGTACTACCTGCGTTCCCATAACACTTGTAAGGTATGGGTCTTCACCGTAGGTCTCCTGACCGCGCCCCCACCTTGGGTCACGGAAGATGTTTACGTTGGGAGTCCAAACAGAGAGGCTGTGGAACTTCTCGTCTTCGCCCTTTAAGTCGTGCATACGGTGGTTGTACTGGGCACGGAACTCAGTAGAGGCTACATCGAAACATTTGTAAACCATATCCGGGTTGAAAGATGCAGATAACGCAATAGGCTCTGGGAATACTGTAACATTGCCCATGTTGGCAGCACCATGCAGGGCCTCGCTCCACCAGAAGAACTTTTTTATTCCCAAACGGGGGATGGCCGGACTTTCGTCGAGCATCAACTGAGCTTTCTCCTCTAAGGTTAGCTTGGAACATAAATCTACAGCACGATCATGAGCACTAAGGTTGGGGTTCTGATAGGGTTCTGTCTGTGCCTGCACACCGAGGGTGGCACAGAACCAGAAAATGAACGGAAAGAATGTTTTCATGTTGTCTATAATAGTTTAAGTTTATTGATTATTTAGAATTCGGCAATCAGCGAAAGCCATTTACCTGCCGAGGTAAGCCAGACTTCCTTGTAACAGGCATTATTGGTTTGCGGCCAATAGGGTTCGTCTGTATTCTTCCAGGACCGGATACCGACAGGAATCTCACCTGTTATCTCGCCCGAAGAAAAACTATCCATAGAAGGGTAGCGGTAGCCTTCGCCATATATTAGGGATTGGCAGAAAGGATTCAGTCCTACTGTCCAGTAAAGCTGACTCTGTGCATAGTTTATCAGTTCCTTATCTCCCAGAAACCTTCCTAATACAGCAGCCGCCTTTCCTGTGGAGAGGATAATTGCTTCGTTTCCATTAAAGATGTTGAACCAGACGGGGAAACGTTTTACAAAATGGCGATTATCCAGTTGTACGCCACCTTCACGTAATTGACGAACATATAGTTCTTTGGCATTCTCTGGTGCAAAGATATGTAACGACTGGAAACCGCTCTCGTCGGTATATTCGTCAGTAAGATAAGTACCAGAAGATGCCATCTCGTACGGATATGTATATGGCATCAGACTTCCAAGATACTTAGCGTATAGCTTTATGGCAGTATTCCATCGCTTTATTTCTTTGTTATATGGTTGCGACTTACACAGGTCTGTCAGCGCTAAGGAAAAGAGTTGTTCTCTTGATTGATGGATAAAGTGTACAATAGACTTGCGGCTTTCATCTCGATAGAAAAAGCCCTTCAACTCAGGCTTCTCTCCTTTGGTCTCTTGGCATTGTAGTGTATAGCTGATGTATTGTGCAGCTTTCTGTGCATAGGATGTTTCATGAGTTAAAATATAAAGTTGTGTAGCAGCCCATGAAGCAGTCGCTGTAAAGAGCGAAGGTGCTGTATTATAGGTGTGTTCCATGATATGGGCATATGGCAGAATGCCCTTTTCATTGTATTGAATGGCTGCATACTCGAAATCTTCCTTTGCAGCAGAATATAACGACAGATACAACGGATGATTCTCTCCTAAAATACGACAGGCAAATGCCTCGTATGCAGCATACAGGAAATTATCGAAGGCGTGGTTCTGCTTGCGTACAGTATGTATATCGTCGAATGTCCCTGACTTGTTATCCGTCCAATGCAACAAACCTAAACTGGAGGCGTGATAACCGTCACCTAATCGGCATTGCAGGATAAACTTCAGTCCCCAGCAGGCTTCTTGCTTCAGGCGTTCAGACAAATCCTTATTTATATGTTTATATCTTTCGGAAGCCTCCAGGAGGGCAAAGGCAACGTCAGCTGTCTGGAGCGTCTGTTGCGAGAGGTCGCCTGCATCGTGCCAACCTCCGCCATAGGAGAAACTGCGGCCCTTGTAATCGGCGTAGAGGTCAGAATGACAGGCATCGTGAATGCCTTTCACCTCATAACCGCATCGTTGGCAGAAGATATAATTCAGAACACGCCATGCAGAGGGTTGGAATACGTCATTGCCAATGGGGAATGATGCTGAATGAAAGCCATCAACTTCTATGCGGTAAGAACCTTGTTGGGTTAGGGAAGAAAAGTCAATTACTCCCAGATTGTCAAGACTTCCCCCTGATGATGTCACTTTGCCGTCAAGCAGGATTTTCCCCTTCTCTGTATCTACAATGCTGAAGGGCTTGCCGATATGCGAACCATTCACTACTGCCGTTTTGTGTCCCTGTATCAGGTAACCGCTCATGGAATAGGAAATCATATTAACCTCTGGCTCCCATCCTCGTTCTTTGGCTTGATACCCCGTTTGTTCCACCCGCAGATTACGGATAATATAATGAACGGAGTCTGTTCCGGAAATGGGCTGGCGTCCTTTGATGTCAGTATAAATCCTTATGCTTTTTACCTTTTCGCGCGGTAGCTCTCCTAACTCATAGACAATACTGTTCCATTTATTGGGAATCAGGTTTATGAGATGCGCTCCCACCTGAGCCGGTGTGGCATTATTCAGCTGAAGGTTTAGGTTTACAATGCCTGTTCCATTGATTGTCGGAAGGACTTCAAGTGCTATACGGTCGAACGGCTGAAGGTTCTTGTCTTCCATAGGAATGGAATAATCCACAGTTCCAAAGATAGCATAGTCGGGATCGTTTGGCGAACCTACAGCTCTTTTGCCTGTTGTGGTTGGGACATTAAGCTGTATCTCCTTGGCAAGTACCCGACTTGTACGTGCCTTTCTCTCCTTTGCGTATGTGTCGTAGGAGTGCAGGGTGTCCAAGGGTAGGGGAAAGGCTTTGCCATCCCATACGGCCATCAGAAGAACAAACAATACGTTTAACACCATTGATTTTTACCTTTACAGATTAATGACACACCTTCCTCGACTGATAATTATTCACCGCCTTTTCTTTTTGGATTCTTTGGGAACCAACCTTTACGGACACGTTCGCGTTGTTGGAACAGTTCAAGGATACTCCACAGACAGGAGCAGCCTGTCACACCCAGAATAGCTGCAATGAGCGTATTAGAGACGAAGAGAGAACCTGTGAGCAATAGAGTGCCCAACATGGCAAAGAATGGCCAGCAACGAACGCCCCAGTAGTATTCTGCCTTAATGACAATGGGATGAAAGACGCCAATTATTAGAAAAGTGGCGACTGCTATGATAATTCCTTGAAAATACACAATAATAATGCTATTTTATTCCTGGCGTAAGGTGATAACGCATATCAGCCTTCTCGAGTAATTTCTTTTCTTTTGTAAATGTTGCGTTATGAGTCGGAGCACCGGCAAGCAGACGAACTATCTGCAACCCTTTCTTATAATATTCCTGCATGAAGAGGAGAACATCTTCTGGCTCCATATTCTCTGTTGAACGTACCATACAGCCTTTCTTGGCATAGTGGGTAAGACGTTCAGAGACAGTCTCAGAGGGATAAAGGATAAGGTCAGCCTGTTGGAGGAATTGCATACCACGGACGGAAACCAAATCGGGATCGCCTGGACCGGCTCCAACGTACTCCACATGACCGCCTAATTGAGCCTCGCGTGTTATAGAGATACTGATTGAACATATATCGTCCAACGTTTGTATTTCCATTAATAGGGGACCGTATTCCGATACACAGCTTTCACAAACGCTGCTCGCATTTCCGTCCAGTTCATGAACAGAAAGCTTTGCCCATGGGAAAGCCATAAGAAGAGATTGTACCAGCATCTCGTCGGCACATTGTGTTGTAGTGTCTATTGTGGCTATACTCTTCTCGGAAAGATTATGCTGGTGAATAAGTTCACGAATCTTTCGGGGCAATTCTCCTGAAGGGCATTCGCGCACACAGTCTATGCCAAGATGTAATACGGGCGGACGGTACAGAACGGATTTGCTGAATTGCTGAACGGTTGGATTCCAGAATGGACTGACAGCCAACAGCAGGGTTTCTGCTTCTGTCTCAGCATCAGGGTCATACATAGAGACGTGAGCAGGCTTCGTTCGTTTCAGATAATCCACACCTCTACCACCGCGAACATCCAACTTCAGAACGGTAGGTCTGCCGTTTACGAAATGGAAAATGATGTGGTTCATTCGTCCGTCCCTGTGTTCTTCTTGCCAGCCAAAGTGGGGTGCCAATGTATCCAGCCCCCAGAACCCGTCATTGTCACTCTCTGTGGTAATTACGGGTACACTACCTAAAATACGGGCAATGCGACGCGTAAGTTTATTTGCTCCGCCAATTCGTCCGCTCAATACGCTAATCACATAGTTGCTTGAACTGTCAACGCATATTACATCGGGATCAGTTTTCTTACTTTTCATAAAAGGTGCTATGGTACGCACGCAAACGCCCATATCGCCAATGAAGATAAGCGCTTCGTTGCGCGAGAAAGTGTTAGACACGAAAGCTTTTGCAGGAAGCAAATGAGACTCGGGAAGTTCAGAAAGCAAACGTTGTGCTATTTCTCTTCCAGCATCGGTAACATAAATTATCTGTATCATATTTTTTATTTAGTCGTTTGGTTTTCAAGTTGAAAATTGAAAGTTGAAAGTTGAAAATTTACTAATCATTGAACATTGAACATTATACGCTAACCGCTAACCACTAACCGCTAACCGATTAAAGTTTTCGTTTTCGTCACTTCTGTATCTTCATAATTCTGCTCTCATCTTTGTAACAGAGTCTGATGATATATGTTCCTTTTGGTAAGGCAAGGGGTAAATAGCAGCTACCGGCCAAACTTAGATGCGTTATCTGTTGACCTGCGGTGTTGTACACACTAAGGGTACAGGTTCCCGGAGAGATGATGCATAACTGACCCTCGCTCTGCAGTAACCCTATTTCATCGCATGCTTTAACATCTTTGATGTCTGTCTCCTTCTCAAGGGTAATATCCTCCAGGATAAATACCCCTGGAGTTGATTTGTTGGCATAGATGTACGAGCCGGATGTCTTACTGTCAAAACCCACATGGTCACTCTTTTGCCATCCAGCACGCAGATGAACTCTTCCGTTGTCTAACTGTTCCAATTGCATGTAACCGTTGGCATCAGTCGGAGCCTTGGTGGTACTTATAATGCGCCAGGTTGTGGTGCCATCGACACACATATAATGTGTACCGCCTTTTAGTTTGTATAGTGCCGAGAAACCAGAAACTGGCGTGAAGGTATATTGATAGGTGTTGTCGCTCTCGTCGTACTTGCCCAAACAGAAGTGTCCCTCATTGGCATGCGTCTGATAATGAAGATAAAGGCCGCTGTTTACTTCGCGTATGCGGTATTTATGAGAGGAAATAATGGGGGTGAGTTTTGAGGGGCTGTCTTCCACCATATCCTCGGCACCTATATAAAGTTCGGCAGCCGAAGCATATTTATTGTTGTTCACTACCGACTTGGCAACAAAGCGCATATAGCGGGCTTCTACCTTCTTTGTTATAGCTATGGTCTGCACATCACTTACATCACGAAAACTTCCGCTTGCTGCAGGTTCGCCCCAAATCCTCGGATGATTGCTGAAATATACCTCGTAGTCGATAACCCGACCGTTTGAGCCGTCCATACGTCCTTTGTAGCTAAACGAGTTAACGAGGTATGTATGCCCCATGTCGATGACGAGCTCGTGAGGACAGTCCGGCGTGTTAGGATTATACATAGTGTGCCAGATGGTATTCTCGTCGTCATCTATAGCATTGGTGGCTATCTCTCTGCCGCCTTGCTGACTGTCGAATGATACGATGCTCCAGTCGCGTTTGTCAACATACAGTCCGAATGTCTGCGTTGTCTCTATACCGTCTGTCAGTCCTTCACGGGTAGCGTATGCCGTAATAGTTCCACCCATACGCATATCTATAGGGGTGTTGTTCTGCTCCGTAAGTGTGCCTTCTTCCTCGGTGCCATCCTTGCTTATTTTTTTATAATGTATTGTAGCACCTTGTGTAGAGGTACTCAGAAGAGCGTAACCATTGCGGTCAGTCTTTATTATTACAGGCTCGCAGATAGGAGCCGTAATACATGCTAAGGTAGTTAGTTCCTGATCTGTAAGCAAACTGTCAATGGGCTGGATCACAAAGCTGAAAGCTGTCTGTGCATTCTTTCGCTCATATCTTGTCATTACATCAGGTCCGCAGGAGGCGTTACCGAGTGCTCTGTTCCATGCGTCCAGACACACAACGGTATTCTTAACGGTTGTCATCTCGTAAGGATGTTTCACACGATTGCCCCTGCTTGTGTAAATTTCCTCAGCACGCCAATTACCGACTGTTGTCGCCATTTGCTGCATGGCAGAGAATACAAGGCCCTTGCCTGTTGGTTGTTGAACGGCCAGCCAACGTACCTCTTCTTTGTTACCCGTTTCCTGAGGACGGATAAAGTTGGTCCACTGTTCAGAAACAGTACTGTGATAAATGCCAGGTAAAGATGCATCCTTACGGTCAGCATAGTTGTCCAACGGTCCTCTTCCGAACCATGTCAGTTGTCTACAGGCGTTAGGCATCTCCATGCGGAAACCTAACTTGGGCAGAATCTGCCCATCCACATTAGGTGTTATAATGTTGCTTACGGCAATCGTGCCATCGGGATAGATGCGGAAACGTTGTTTTACAGTAAAGGTAATGGCACTGGTACTGGTCTTATATTTATTGGTAACCTGAATATCTGCCCATTTCTGCTGTTCGTCCTTCTCGATATCGAAGCTTCCTCTTGTCAGCGTAAGCGAACGAATACCCAATGCCTCCCAGTTACCTTCCTGCACATGGTCGTTTTCCGTAGGAGCGCGGAAGGTGTTGAGTTTCAGGGGTGTGCTTATAAGGGTGCTGCCTTTGTAGATGTACTTCGATAGGGTGCCTTGCGAAAATGTTGCGGTAAAATCTTTTCCCGTTACAGTACAAGTGGTACTGCCTGCGGTCAGGCTCAGCGTGTCTGTTCCCTGATACTGGTAGATGTCCCGGGATGTCGCTTTTCTCAGTTCTGCACCAGAAACAGCTACTTCATCTCCTGCCTCTGCCCAAGGTGTTGCCTTACGTTGCGTGGTACTGAACCTTATATAATATTCGTGTTCAGGAAGCATCTTGACATCATCCATAGGGATGTTCACCAGAATACTGTCGTATGGTGCTATGTCTATATCGGGCAGAAGTCCGCCCTTTATCTCTATTCCGTCTTGCTGGATGCTGTAATGTACATCAACATCCGTCAGGTTCTTCTGCTGAAGTTTGCTTTTAAGCCAGAAGGTGCCTGCCAGGCTGTCCTTCATGATTATGTCAAGAGGCTGGTAAACGGTTTTCATATTGAAGCTCTTGGCTGTGGGCGTACAGTCGGGCAATACGACACCATTACAGCAGAAGGCACCGTCGTTGGGGATATCGCCGAAGTCACCTCCGTATGCCCAGTAGAACTGGTTTGCTTTGCCACTTACTGGCATACGCAAGCCTTGATCCTTCCAGTCCCATACAAATTCACCGGTCATGGCAGGGTAGGGTTCGTATATATCGCGGAACATATCTTTCTGGTTACCCATTGCATTACCCATCGAATGCGTATTTTCGCACTGGATATGTGGTTTCGGTTTCTTTCCGCTCTTGTAGTCTTTCAGACGGCTTACGCCTGTGCTGAGCATGTTGCTGTAGGAACCATACATGGTGCTGGTTACATCGCTCCAAGTGCTGTTACCCTCATAGTGGGTGATACGACTGGCATCCAACTTCTTGATAGCCTCCATCACATACTGGAAATTGTTGCCGCCACCACTCTCGTTGCCGGCACTCCAGCCGAAGATACAGGCATGATTGCGAAGCGTCCGGACTTGGCGCTCGTTACGTTCCACCATAGGAGCCCTGAACAATTGCACACTGCTCAGTCCCATATTGCCGTGACACTCCACATCGGCCTCAGCCAAAACGTAAAGTCCGTATTTGTCGCATAGCTCATAGAAGTAAGCATTGTTGGGATAATGACTGGTACGCACAGCATTTACATTCAGACGTTTCATGGTCATTACGTCCTGCAGCATTTCTTCCTTACTGACCGTTCTGCCTGTCTCCTGACTGAAATCATGCCGGTCCACACCGTGGAAGATTACCCGTTTGCCGTTAATTAGTAATGCTCCGTCATTTCGGATGCTTACGGTACGGAAACCTATCTTGCAACTGCGAAGGTCCAATACTTCCTCACCACGTTTAAGAGTCAAAGTAAGGTCATACAATCTGGGTGTTTCTGCACTCCAGGGTTCTATCCCTTCTACGCTAATGGTTTGTGTGCCGCTGTTGGCAGTCAGTTCCTTGCCCGTCAGTATTAGTTCATGGGCACCGTCGCTGATGGTGGTCTGTAATGTCAGGCCGTTCACATCTGTCGAGACTATGTCGAACTGCACTTTAGCTGATGCAGCAGTGTTTCCGGATTTCAACGAAACGGTTGTAAAGAAGAAATCTTTTATATATTCGGTAGAAGTAGAGTAGAGATACACATCTCGGGTGATTCCGGTCAGTCGCCAATAGTCCTGACACTCGAGGAATGAGCCACTGGAGAAGCGGAAACATTGTACGGCGACCGTATTCTCGCCTTCTTGTACCTTGTCGGTAATATCCCATTCGCTGGGCAGATAAGAATCCTCTGCATATCCTGCGAACTTTCCGTTCACCCAAACATAATAAGCATGTCCCGCTCCACAGAATCGGATAAATGTCTTACGGTCTTTCCAACCCTCCGGTAAGGTAAAGGTCCTACGGTAACAGCCAACGGGATTCTTCATATTTCCACTGTACGTCCAGTTGCCCCATCGGTCAGCCATTACACTATAAGTATCTGTATAGGCAAAAGGGTACGATGTGTTGACATACAGAGGCTTATCCCAATTCTTTCCATTCCTTACAGCATATACTTGCCATGGGTAGGGAACCGTAATGTTGTCCCATGCGGCATCGTTGTAGTTGCTGGCGTAGAAGTTGGCAGGAACACCTGTGGGAAGTCCGCTCCAATGGAATTTCCATGTACCGTTGAGATTTAAATAATAGGGGGATTTTGTAAGGTCCAATGTTTTGGCGGATTCTGCCGAGGAAAAAGGAATAGCGAGGTCGTGGCTAACCTCACGGTTCAACTGGAATATCGAAACATCATCCCATTCTTTCATAGTCTGTGCCTCCAGCATGGCGGGAATCCACAGAAGGGTAGTAAACATTGTTAAGGTGTAATGCTTTAAAAGCGTCGTTTTTCTTTGCATTTCCGGTTTGTAATGGTTTGTTTAGGATGCAAAGATAATAAAATATTGTTAATTGTACAAAAAATAATGTCAAATTGTATTATATTCGGCAATACTCATACAAAAAGTGTTGTTATTTTGTCTTGTTGTGCTACAATAAGACCGCTACAATACCTTAATGTTCAGCTTTTTGCGAAACATCTCCCTGATTTCCTCCAGTCGCTCGGGTTGTAGGGGTGGAATACCTGCCAAAGGGTAGGGGATATTCAGATTCTTGTATTTGGCTTCACCCATGATGTGGTAGCCCAACAGTTCTATGCGTTCTATGCAACTGTAGTGCGAGATGTAATCGATAACGGCCTGCAGACGCTCTTCGTTATCCGTTATGGTAGGAACCACCACGTGTCTGATCCATGTGGGTTTACCTATTTCCTGCAGATGTTCCATCCAGCGGTGGTTGTCCTCGCGTGTAGCACCGGTATAGGATTTATGCAGGTCGTCATCCAATGTTTTCAGGTCCAGCATCACCAAATCAGTATAGTCCATAACAGCCTTTGCCTTCTCGTTAAAGATGGCACCCGAGGTGTCCAGACACGTATGAATGCCTTCTTCTTTACAGAGCCTGAAGAACTCACGCAGGAATTCTGCCTGCATAAGGGGTTCACCGCCTGTGGCTGTAACTCCGCCGCTTCGGATAAAGTTCTTGTATCGTAGCACCTCGGCCAGCAACTGATCCGGCGTAAACTCACCCGTTCCTTTGCCGTTGTTCTTCACATTGCCAAGGTCTGCCGACCAGGTATCGGGGTTGTGACAGAACTGGCATCTGAGCGGGCATCCCTGAAAGAATACCACAAATCGGATGCCAGGTCCGTCAACGGTCCCGAAGGATTCTATTTGATTTATGAGACCAATCACATGCAATGGTTAATGGTACGACTTAAAACATCCAGCTGCTGTTCACGTGTCAGTTTCACGAAGTTTACTGCATAGCCGCTCACACGGATCGTAAGCTGAGGATATTTCTCGGGGTGTTCCATAGCATCTACCAACAGTTCGCGGTCAAAGACGTTCACGTTCAGGTGTTGTCCGCCGTCTGGGGTAAAGTAACCGTCCATCAGGTTCATCAGATTCTCTTTCTGTGTCTCACGGTCCTTACCCAGGGCACTGGGGCTGATGGCAAAGGTGTAGGAGATGCCGTCCTTGCTGTGGTGGAAAGGCAACTTAGCAACAGAAGCCAGTGCTGCCACAGCACCCTTCATGTCACGCGAATTCATCGGGTTGGCACCTGGTGCAAAGGGAACGCTCTTCTTGCGGCCGTCAGGAGTAGCACCTGTATTACGTCCGTAAACAACGTTCGAGGTAATAGTCAGCAGTGACTGTGTAGGAATGGCATCACGATAGGTGCGGTGCTGACGCAGGTATTCCATGAACTTCTCGGTCAGCATAACGGCAATCTGGTCAGTCTCGTCGTAGTTGTTACCGAAGGGAACATACTCGCCCTCTTCAATCTTATAGTCAACGGCCAGTCCTGTCTCATCGCGAATAATACGAACCTTACAGTGTTTCATGGCAGCGATAGAGTCTGTCACAATAGACAGACCGGCGATACCTGTAGCACGTGTGCGCTGAACATCACCATCGTGCAATGCCATCTCGAATGCCTCGTAGTCGTACTTATCGTGCATGTAGTGGATAATTTTCAAGGCATTTACGTAGGTTCGTGCCAGCCAACTCATCATCTGGTCGAAGCGGGGCCAGAACTCCTCGAAGGTCAGATAGTCGCTGGTGATAGGACTGAAACGGGGACCTACCTGTTCGCCGGACATCTCGTCGCGACCGCCATTGATGGCATACAGCATGCACTTGGCCAAATTGGCACGGGCACCGAAGAACTGCATCTGCTTACCTATCTTCATAGGGCTTACGCAGCATGCGATTCCATAGTCGTCACCCAACTCCGAGCGCATCAGGTCGTCGTTCTCGTACTGAATGGCACTGGTGTCCATCGAAACCTTGGCACAGTACTTCTTCCAGGCTTCAGGCAGACGACTGCTCCACAGCACGGTCAGGTTAGGTTCAGGTGAGGGACCCATATTATATAAGGTATGGAGCAGACGGAAGTCTGTCTTGGTGACCATGTTGCGTCCGTCAACTCCCATACCTCCTACACTGGTAGTTGCCCAAATAGGGTCGCCGCTGAAGAGATCGTTATATTCTGGTGTACGAAGGAAGCGTACAATTCGCAACTTCATTACCAGCTGGTCAATCATCTCCTGCGCTTCTGCCTCTGTGATAAGACCCTTCTTCAGGTCACGCTGGATAAAGATATCCAGGAAGGCACTTACACGACCGAAGCTCATAGCTGCACCATCCTGATCCTTCACGGCACCCAGATAACCGAAATAGGTCCACTGAATAGCCTCGCGAGCATTGGTGGCAGGCTTGGTCACATCAAAACCATAGTTGGCACACATACGTTCAAAATCCTTCAGGGCATTAATCTGGTCGGTAATCTCCTCACGGCAACGTACAATTTCCTCGGTAAACTCGTTTATGTCGATACGTTTATGGAAACGCTTCTTCTCCTCAATCAGGTTGGTAGTACCATACAGGGCTATACGACGGTAGTCGCCAATGATACGCCCACGACCGTAAGCATCGGGCAGACCAGTAATGATATGGGCATGACGGGCAGCCTTGATGTCATCGTTGTATGCCGAGAAAACACCCTCGTTGTGCGTCTTGCGATACTTGGTGTAGATTTTCTTGGTTAAAGGGTCCAGTTCATAGCCGTAAGCCTTCAATGCAGCCTCCACCATGCGGATACCACCACGCGGGAATATGCCACGCTTCAAGGGCGCATCTGTCTGTAGGCCGACAATTACCTCGTTTTCTTTATCTATATAACCGGCTCCGTAGGCATCAATACTCTGGGGAATCACGGTCTCGGCATCATAGACACCTTTCTCGCGTTCCACCTTGAACATTTCTGTCAGTTTGTCCCAGAGCTTCTTTGTCTTCTCACTGGGACCTTGGAGGAATGACTCGTCGCCATCGTAGGGCTCGTAGTTGTGCTGAATAAAGTCACGAACATCGATTTCATGCTTCCATGACGTGCCAAGGAAGTCTGTCTGAAGATTCTCTAATTTCATAATCGATAATTAATGGTTCTTTTTATTTATCCTAAAAACAGTTATCTTAAACGGGCTACAAAAATACAATATTTTTGTGGAACAGACAAGTATTTCAGGTCCAATTATAAAAGAAATTCCTTGAGCGTCTCTTTGTACCATTCAGAGACTGTCTTGTCGGTGTTGCGCATACAGAAGACCTGCTCTTGGGTAGGTGCCTTGGCAATACCTTTCTGATAGATAAGGACGTGGCGCTTGGTTCCCTTCTCCGGCACCGACTGGATATTGTAATTGGCTCTTAGCCAGAAACCGGCCAGGAAGCATTCGGCATTAAAGTCGGTCAGCACCTCAGGAGGGATACAGACGGTAAAGGTGCCGCCTTCGCATAGCAGGCGGGAAACGCCGTCGGCCAATACAGAGAAGGGTAGGCTGCTGCTATGTCTGGCCCGCGTGCGTCCCAGCGTAGGACATTCCAGACTTCGGTCGAAGTAAGGCGGGTTGCATATCACGCTGTCAAACAAGACATCTTCTGTTGACCTCCCTATTAAGAAATGTTGGAACGAATCGTGTACCAATGTTATACGGTCAGCAAACCTCGATTCCTCGAAATTACGTTGTGCATCCAGCACCGCGTTGTCGTCAATCTCAACGGCAGTTATGGCTGCATCAGAGAAACGTTGTGCCATCATAAGGGCCAATACGCCAGTGCCTGTGCCGACGTCCAGTATTCTCTTGCCGCCAGCAGCCAGAGCACCCAGCAAGTCGCTGTCCGTCCCCACCTTCATGGCAGCATGCTCCTGATGAATATGGAACTGTTTAAACTGAAAGAAATCCTTCTTCCCCATCTTTTATCTGGCTTAGAATGTCTCTCAAGATTCTTTTCACAAAGTACAATATTTTTCTGCAAAGATACAAGATTTATTCGAAATGGTTATATTATTACATACTTTTTTGATGTTTTGTCGATTGATCTCAAATCCGTATACCTTTTGAAGGTTAAAAAGTTAAAATTCCACTTTCTTTTTGGAAACTGTAATCTGTAATGCACTCAAATACCCAATACGTCAAAAGTACGTTTTATACATTTCAAAATGTCGTTTTATGGTATGAATATTTTTGACGTACCTTGAAATTGTCGTACCTTTGCAGTGTCAAAAAAGGGGGATAAGAATTACTCCTTAACTAAGTGGGAAAAAATGCCTAACTAAAGAAGTTCATCCTCCTCAATTTGACAGCAAAGAACCGGTTCAGAGAGAGAAAGAAAATGAATTGCAAACTAAACCTTAACTGGACTCCACCTAACTCCCTTTAGGGGAGGGATAAAAGACTTCTGGAATCTAATTACGCCCGTCCCTACAAGAGAAGGGGTTGGGGAAGGGTCCACAAAATTGAAACAACTATGTTGAAAGTAAAAGCAAAACGAAACGAAAATCAAGGTAGGCAAGTTCGAAGGTACCCACCGCTATGTGATGGGTGACATGGGACAGGAAAAATGGTCCTTATTTAGTTGACAGTTGACAGTTATTGAAAATTGAGAATTGAACATTGAGAATAGCGGTAGCAAATTGCTACTTCGTTGACTTTCCCCTTTGGGCCGTCGAGCTAAACCTTCTCGCATTCCGCTCGCGACCCCTTCGAGGTTCTTCACTCTTCATTTAAAATTGCTTTCACCATTTATCCTTAATCTGACTGTCGTCCACCCAACGATGGTCCTTGGGGAAGGGCTGTCCGCCCCAGGCTTTTACCTGTGTCCAAGGCTGAGGTGCATCTGTCCAGAATGGATGATCAGCAGGTAAACCTAATGGCATAAAGGTCATGGAAGTCATATACAACGAACCGTTATTGGTGTACCAGTCGGCAACATCAGGTTGGGAACCGCAGAATCCGATGGTAAGGAATCCACCTTCGTTGAAATTCTCCTGCGCATCGAACATACGATGATGCACCTTAGTCAAGGCAGCACGAACCTGTCCGTTGCTTAACTCCTTAGGCAAGGCCTGATACCACGCCATCATGGCAAGGGGTTGCAATGCAGCTAAGCGATATACAATAGAACGGCCAAAGGCAGGGAAAGTACCTTCTGGCGAGATGAAGCGTTCCAGAATGATGGAAAACTTCTGGGCACGTTTCAGCGCTCGGGAATAATATTTCTGATAGTCGATTCGCGAGCTGCGTTTAGCATCCACCATTGCCTGTAGGGTCTCGAGATACATTGAATGGAAGACGTAGCTGCTGTAGTAATCGAAGGCAAAATCGGGGCCGTCGGCATACCATCCGTCGCCTACGTACCATTCCTCCACCTTTCGGCACGCCATATTCACACGATATTCGTCGAACTGAGCTCCGGCCTTTGCCAACAGGCTCTCGATGGTTGACGAGAAGAGCAACCAGTTGGAATAAGGCGGATCTATCTTTCGAAGGGCCTGAAACTCCTTGATATATCGTTGCTTGGTTTCGTTGTCGAGCGGCATCCAAAGGGTATCCCAGGCACGCAGGAAAGATTCTGCGATAAAAGCGGCATCTACCAGATTCTGGCCCGACTTACCCCAACAAAGATAATCGGGAGATGAGGGGTCAACAGAATTCTTGTATGCAGCCAGGGCCCACTCGCGCAGTTGCTTGCGCTGCAGACCTTCTTCTGTGTTATCATCGGGTAGGGTAAGCCAGGGAGCAATTCCCACCATCAGACGGCCAAAGGTTTCCATATAGACAACGCTACGGTCGCGATTGTCGAACGAAGGCGAGAATTCCGTCTTCATATTCTTCTGCAGTTCGCCCTTAGCCATATTCTCGAGTACAGGCTGTGCCATCTTATAGGCCAGCGAACACCAGTATTGGCGGTCGGATTGTTCTATAGTCTTTGTCTTTCTGGCTTGTGCCGGCACAATCAACAGAGATGCCAGAAGCAGGATAGATGCAAGTGTTCTCATTTGTATTTACCAATGTAATTGTTTTGATTTAAGGTGTCTTGCATATTCACAGGCTGCCAGCAGGAAAGCACCCACACCGAAATTGGCCTGTGAGTTGGCATCAACGGTCTGACCAGGAATGGCCCTTTCGCCGATAGGTTGTACATAACCTACTTTACCGTCTTCTTGTAAGGCTATGGTAACCAGATAGTTCCAAGCTTTCTGGATAGTAGGAAGATATTCCTTTTTAGGCAGATAGCCGTGATTTACTCCCCAAAGCAATCCGTAGCAGAAGAAGGCTGTTCCGCTGGTCTCGTAGCCAGGAGCTTGTGCCGGGTCCATCATAGAACGGGTCCAATGGCCTTCGGGTTGCTGAAGGTCCTTTACTGCCTGGGCCAGCTTGACAAACTTCTCTACAAAGAAAGGCTGGCGTACGTAAGTCTCGGGCATATCATCCAGTACTTTGGCCAGTCCTGCCAATACCCAACCGTCGCCTCGAGCCCAGAAATCTTTCTTTCCGTTGGCCGTCTTGTGTTTAGGATAGACATATTTTCCGTCGCGGAAGTAGAGGTTTGTCTCCTTGTCGAGCATAATACTGTCTGAATAAAGGATGTTCTCGTATAGCTTATTCAGGTATTTAACATCGCCTGTCAACCTGTACATCTTTGCCATAACAGGCATTACCATATAAAGTGCATCGGCCCACCACCAATAGTCGTGTGCCTCGGAGTCAGCCTCGTAGTTCATCACCTCGATGGCACGATAGATCTTTTTCTCTTCCGGACCTAAATAAAAGAGGTCTATATAGGTTTGGAAACAGATCTGCCAGTCACCAAAGAGCACATAATCCTGTCCCTCGCCATAGTTCTTGTATTTCCATTTGGCCGCGTCTGGTTCCGTGGCTCCCATCCATTGGTTATGCTCTGCCCAACGAAGGCTATAGTCCAACATCTTCTGGTCCTGTAGCAGCTTGTACACCTCCATATTACCTGTATGATAGGCAGCATTATCCCAAAACGCGCGAACCTCGGCAGGGTTATTCGCCTGCCAGTAGGTATTAGTTTTTCTGATGATGTCCTTTACTTCGTTTAATCTCCATTTTTTAGCCTGAAGGGATGTTACACATAGCAGGCATACAAAAAACATTAATCTTTTCATCCTATATTTTTTATTTTGGTACAAAGATATGCTTAATATGTGAACAAAACAAAATTAATTTGCTTTTTTGCTCTTTTGTTCGTAATTTTGCATTTTGAAAGATACAACTATATTAAATAGGTATAAAATGGAAAAGAGAAAAATTCAGTTTAGCCTCGTATATAGAGACATGTTCCAGTCGAGCGGAAAGTTTCAGCCTCGTAAAGATCAGTTGGAGCGTATTGCCCCGGTTATTATAAAAATGGGTTGTTTTGCCCGAGTAGAGACAAATGGCGGTGCCTTCGAGCAGGTGAATCTGCTATATGGCGAGAACCCCAATAAGGCCGTACGTGCCTTCACCAAACCTTTCAACGAAGTAGGCATCAAGACCCACATGTTGGACCGTGGCCTGAATGCGTTGCGAATGTTCCCTGTTCCCGCCGATGTACGTCGTCTGATGTACAAGGTAAAGCACGCTCAGGGTGTGGATATCACTCGTATCTTCTGCGGACTGAACGATGTGCGCAATATAATTCCATCTATCAAGTATGCTCTCGAGGCAGGTATGACGCCTCAGGCTACCCTATGTATCACCACCAGTCCCATCCATACAGCCGAGTACTATGCCAATATCGCTGATCAGTTGATTGAGGCCGGCGCCCCCGAAATCTGCTTGAAGGATA
>Ga0310691_10000911_pt1 | contig 49681 bp, 42 predicted proteins | sample 176DNAGHGlowgp2_FD_203887 | JGI IMG/M metagenome (GOLD analysis project Ga0310691, IMG submission 203887) | Sheep rumen microbial communities from Palmerston North, Manawatu-Wanganui, New Zealand - 1766 DNA GHGlow gp2 (v2) (version 2) | ecosystem: Host-associated > Mammals > Digestive system >... | reverse complement strand
ATATGGTGAGAACCGGTGCAGAGCGCCTTACTTTAGCTGATGTTCAGGCTGCCTTTGACCGCTTCTCGCTGGCACATCCGGAAATTGCTGCTGTTACCGATATAAAAACAGGCTCTGCCAGCTGGGAAGTACCAGTAACTTCAACTATACGCTTAAGACTTTTTATTCAGAATCAGATAAAGGCTTCCCTGCTGCAAAGGCAGGGCAAAGACTTTGTTAAAATTGCAGATGCAAAGTTTCCTTATAATCCCTTTCCGGAAATTTCAGAATTTCTTTCCCGCCGGGATCAGTATCTGCTGCAGCTGGAAGAAAGAATCGAAAAAAAGCAGAAAGATGACAGACGTTCAAAACTTGCTTATAACTTTATAAAAGCAGCACTTCAAAAAAAGTTTGCATCATCTCCTCTTGTATGGCACCTTGAAGAAGCAGATTCTGCAGAAGGCGGTTTTTTCCTCATTCTCGGAATACCTCCAGAAGAAATAAAAATACACCTGACCGAAGACAACTTTATGCAGGAAATCTCAGATATAAATCCCTTGCATATTTTTGCATAAAATTGTATATTTTCTGTATATTTATGCAAAAATATGGTGGTTGAGTAAGCAAATCACACGCTTGTTGAGCTTGTCGAAATACGAAACCACCAAGAGAGGTTATATATGGCAAAAGATAAGGTCGTTTTAGCGTACTCAGGTGGACTTGATACAACAGTTATCATTCCATGGCTTAAAGAAAATTATGACTACGATGTAATCGCAGTTTGTATCGACGTAGGACAGGGAGACGATTGGGATGCAATTAAATCCCGCGCCCTCAAAACAGGTGCAAGTGCATGTTACGTTGTAGATGCACGTCAGGAATATATCGAAGAATACATCTGGCCGGCACTCAAGGCAAATGCAGTTTACGAGGATGAATATCTTCTCGGAACATCAACTGCACGTCCTCTTATCGGAAAAATCCTTGTAGAATATGCACGTCAGGAAAAGGCAGTTGCAATCTGTCACGGTGCTACAGGTAAGGGAAATGACCAGGTTCGCTTTGAGTTCGCAATCAAGGCTTTTGCTCCAGACATCAAGGTAATTGCTGCATGGCGCGATGACAAATGGAATATGGACAGCCGCGAAGCAGAAATCAAATATCTCGAAGACCGTGGTCTCGAAGTTCCAATGAAGAAGGACCAGTCTTACTCACGCGATGAGAACATCTGGCACCTCAGTCACGAAGGTCTTGAGCTCGAGAAGACAGAAAACGAACCAAATTACAAACACATGCTTAAAAATACAACAGTTCCGGAGGAAGCTCCAAACGACGGTGAATATGTAACTATCGACTTTGAAAAGGGTATTCCTGTTGGACTCAACGGCAAGAAGATGAACTCTCTTGACCTTCTCAACGAGCTCAACGTAATCGGTGGACGCAATGGTGTTGGTCTTGTTGATATCTGCGAAAACCGCTTTGTTGGTATGAAGAGCCGTGGTGTTTACGAAACACCGGGTGGAGCAATTCTTTACTTCGCTCACAGAATGATGGATCACATCTGTCTCGACCGCGAAACTTACCACTACAAGCAGCAGGTAAGCCTCCGCATGGCAGAACTTATCTACGAAGGAAAGTGGTTCACAACTCTTATGGATTCCTGCATGGCCTTTATGGACAAGGCAGAAGAAACTGTAACTGGCTGGGCAAAGGTTAAGGTTGTGAAAGGTGCTATTCGTGGCGCTGGTTCTGGTTCTAAGTACAGCCTCTACAACGAATCAATTGCTTCGTTCACAACTGGTGAGCTTTACAATCATAAGGATGCTCAGGGCTTCATTACACTGGCAGGACTCCCACTCAAGGTTCGCGCTATGATGGAGCAGAGTGTTGGTGAAGGCCAGGCAATTGCCGAAAGCAAAAATTTGAAGAAAAGACCTACTGAGTAGCCTTACTTCTTCTTCAAAATAATAATAGTAATATCATCCTTCTGAGGCTCATTGCCGATGAAGGTGAGGATATCGCTTACGATGCAGTTTACCTGTGTCGTAAGCGGTCTGTCTGCATTCCTGAAAATAGATTTTAATAATCTGTCTTTTCCAAAATCATCACCATCTGCATTTGTAGCTTCCGTAGCACCATCGGTAAAGAAAATCAATTCATCTCCACGATTCATTTCTACAGTGTGAGACACGAAATTAGTTGGAAGGTCTGGAAGTCCTATTGCGCCAAAAGCAGTATTATCATCTTCGACGTAATTTGCCGAATCTTCCTGTGCATTATAATAAATCGGCATAGAGTGGCCGGCATTTATAAATTCAATCTTGTTGCCGTTCATGCGTGATACAATACCGGTAAGATAATTTTCAATATTACCTTTTTCTTTTATATAACGGATATTGATTCGGTCTATAATAGCTTTAAGTTTATCGTTGCGGCCGTTATAAAATTCCTGGAAGATGATGTTTTTTACAAGCATAGTTACAAGACCAGATGCAATACCGTGTCCAGAAACATCAAAAATACCTATTCCGTCAAGCTTATTGTCGGTGCTGTATATATCAAGAAAGTCTCCTGAAACGCCGGCCATAGGCTTATTGTAATAAGAAATTGCCCAGTCTTCATAAATTGTTTCATTGTGCTTAAAAAAGCTCTGCTGAACTACCTGAGCAAGACGAAGTTCATTTTCAATATTTTCCTTGTATTCGTGTTCACTTCTGTGGTGGAGGAAGTTATCTTTTTCTGTTGCCCATCTTTTAAAAGAAAGGAAGTAAAGAATAAGAACGAAGATTACAGAATCCATTACAATGAACATACTGTATTCTTTTGAAATATGAGGTAAAAGAGTAGCAGAAGCAATCGTTACTATTGGGGTAAAAATTGCCGGCGAAATATCAAAAAATACAGGGAAGTTTACAGTAACGCAGGCATAAACAATCATGGAATTAAAGGTATTCTTTTCGTAAAACAATATGAACATAGGGTAGACCATAAGGTATAGGAAAAGAAAATAGGTTGGAATCATTTTGATGGTTGAGCGGACAAATGTAAGTTTTTTCAGCTTTGCAGAAGCAAAAATACATAAAAAGCCAAAAACAATATATTCCCCAAAATAAATAAATCTTGGGATAGAGGACATATAATTTCCCTTGTTAGTTATAAGAATAGAAACCAGACCATAAATACCCAAAAGAATCAGCATTACCTGAGCCTTAAACATGGTGTTAAGATTTCTTTCAGCCATAAGAAGCTTACACTCTTCAGGAGCCTTGTATTTTTTTGTCATGTAATCGTAGAAGCGGATGAATATATTATTTTTATGTCCTTTCATATTAATCTAATAATTTTACAATGAGATTTTAATTTTTTCAACTTTCTTATTATGCTAATTATTTGTTATTTATTTTTTCCGGATAATTACAATTGTGATATCATCAGATTGATCTGCATTTTCTGTAAAATGCCCCATATCAGATAAAACTGAAGGAATCTGTTTGTCAAAATCCTGCTGAACAGCGTTTTTTACAGACTCTAAAAATCTCGAATTTCCATATTCATCATGAGCGGCATTCATTGCTTCTTTTATACCATCTGTAAAGAGAATAATTTCATCACCGCTTTTCATTTCAAAAGTAGTTTCCTGGAAAAAAGATTCTATTGAAGAAAGCCCGATTACCGTACTTGAAAATTTTCTCTTTTCATCAAAATAATTACACTCTCCGCTTTCTTTTCTATATAAAATCGGGCAGGGATGACCGGCATTTACAATTTCTATTTTGCTTCCTTTAATACGGAGAAGAATACCTGTAAGATAGTTTTCGATATTGCGTTTTTCTACACGAATACGTTTATCAATAATCTCCATTACTTCATAAAGGGCTTTGTCTTCGTTCTGATGAAATTCCTGCTGAAAAATATTTCGAACAAGCATTGTTACAAGGCCAGAAGATATTCCGTGGCCAGAAACGTCGAATATACCAGCACCTTCAAGAATCTCATCATCTGTATAAAAATCATACATATCGCCCGAAACACCGGCCATGGCCTTGCTGTAATAAGCAATATCAAAGTCTTTGAGATCCGGCATTTTTCGTTTTGAAAAGCTTTCCTGTACAAAAGCGGCAAGTTCAATTTCTTTTTCAATTGCTTCTACATGGTTATCACGAATTTTTTCAAGGCGAAATTCCTTAATCAGTGAATTCCATTTATAAAGGCTGAGAGCAGAGATTACAATTGTGGTTAAAAGAATATTAAGTGCCATGTAAGCATTACCTTGATCCCATAGCCTGTGAATGATGATAAAAGAAAAAAGAAAGAGCAGGGGAATAAAGAAGATTGGTTCAACCGAAAGCATTACAATTGCAATAATGCAGACATTTGTGTAAACAGTATAAGGACTGATCGGATTACTTGAACTGAACAATACGATAATGCTGAGAACCAGGACTTCAAAAATTCCTATGTATGTTGGCTGATTACGTCTCCATACAGGCCACTCCGGGTGATGAACAGTATGAATAGCGACAAGAAGAACGTGAACACTAGTTACGATGTATGCTAAATAATAAAATAACTCAATAAGATGATTTTTTACGTCGCTGCCGTAACGAATCAGCGTTACAAGCGTCATTATTAATCCGAATGTAAAAAGAATCTGCTCCAGCTGAGCGAGACGGTGTAAATTTTTAGCTATAAGTCCCGCTTTCAGGTCTTTATCCATAATGAAATTATTCCAAAAAGCCCGGAACTTAGATTTTGAATTTTTCAAAGTGTCATCCTCAATAATTGATTTTTCGGACAACTATTTTTAACTAATTTATAATTATATAGTAAATAGTAGAATAAAGCAAAAAATAAATAAAAAAATGAAAAAATATTATAAAACCTATTGACTTAGTAGGTAATAAAGCGGTATAAATAAAACATCCTAGATAACTAGTAGTTAGATAGGTATATGTCATATGGAGGTGCAAAATGGCAGATTATAAGTTTGAAACATTACAGTTACACGTTGGACAGGAAAGTGCAGATCCTGCAACAGATGCACGCGCAGTACCAATCTATCAGACTACTTCTTATGTATTCCATAATTCAAAGCATGCCGCAGACCGTTTTGGTCTTGCAGATGCAGGAAACATTTATGGTCGTCTTACAAACTCAACTCAGGATGTTCTTGAAAAAAGAATTGCAGCCCTTGAGGGTGGTTCAGCTGCTCTTGCAGTAGCTTCTGGTGCAGCAGCAATTTCTTATACAGTACAGGCACTTGCCGCTAACGGCGGACACATAGTTGCCCAGAAAACTATTTACGGCGGATCTTACAATCTGCTTGCTCACACACTGCCACAGTACGGCATTGAAACAAGCTTTGTAGATGCTCATAACCTTGCAGAAGTTGAAGGCGCTATTAAGGAAAATACCCGTGCAATTTACCTGGAAACTCTTGGTAATCCAAACAGCGACATTCCAGACCTGGATGCAATTGCAGCAATTGCTCACAAGCACGGACTTCCTGTTGTTGTAGACAATACATTTGGTACACCATATCTTATCCGCCCATTCGAGCATGGAGCTGATATAGTTGTTCACTCAGCAACAAAGTTCATAGGTGGTCACGGAACAACACTTGGTGGTATCATTGTAGAAAGCGGTAAGTTTAATTGGAAGGAGAGTGGAAAGTATCCTAACATCGCAGCTCCTAACCCAAGCTATCATGGAGTTTCTTTCTATGATGCAGTAGGACCTGCAGCATTTGTTACCTTTATCCGCGCAATTCTTCTTCGCGATACAGGTGCTACAATCAGCCCATTCAACGCATTCCTTCTTCTTCAGGGTGTTGAAACTTTGTCTCTCCGCCTTGAGCGCCATGCAGAAAATACAAAGAAGGTTGTAGAGTATCTTAAGAATCATCCACAGGTAGAAAAGGTAAATCATCCTTCTTTACCAGATCATCCGGATCATGCACTTTATCAGAAATACTTCCCTAATGGAGGAGCTTCAATTTTCACTTTCGAAATTAAGGGTGGAAAAGATGCTGCATGGAAGTTTATCGACAATCTTAAGATTTTCAGCCTCCTTGCAAATGTTGCAGATGTTAAGTCTCTTGTAATTCATCCGGCTACAACAACACACAGTCAGCTCAACGATGAAGAGCTTGCAGATCAGGGAATTACTCAGAGCACAATCCGATTGAGCATTGGTACAGAGCATATTGACGATATTATTGCTGATCTTGAGAATGGCTTTAAGGCTGCGAAATAACAAAGCTAATAACAGTGCAAATATTGTAAAAAACGTTAAAAAATGATATTTTAATAGCAGATTATCTTGACTTTCCTGATAATCTGCTATTTTTTTGTAAATTGCCGGATTTATTCCGGATTTATAGGAGCAAAACATGACATACACTGCAGAAGTGGAGCATATGTGTCCTTTGGCAAAAGGCGCATATCATGGACCAGCCCCAATTCCTGAAGAAGGAGAATGGGTAAAGGTTAAGAAAATTGAAGATGTTTCTGGATTCACACACGGTATCGGTTGGTGTGCACCACAGCAGGGAGCTTGTAAGCTTTCTTTGAACATCAAACAGGGAATTATTGAAGAAGCACTCGTTGAGACTATCGGTTGTTCTGGTATGACTCACTCAGCTGCTATGGCTTCAGAAATCCTTATTGGTAAAACTGTTCTCGAAGCTTTGAACACTGACCTTGTTTGCGATGCTATCAACACAGCTATGCGCGAACTCTTCCTCCAGATTGTTTACGGTCGTTCACAGTCTGCTTACTCTAAGGACGGACTTAAAGTTGGTGCTTCTCTTGAAGACCTCGGAAAGAACCTCCGCTCTCAGGTAGGTACAATGTTTGCTACACGCAAAACAGGTCCTCGCTACCTCGAAATGACAGAAGGTTATGTTGAGACTTGTGCAATCGATAAGGACAATCAGATTATCGGTTACAACTGTATCAACTTCGGTAAATTGATGGACGCTCTCAAGGCTGGAAAACCAGCTGAAGAAGCAATCGCTGGTGCACGCACACACTATGGTCGTGTAACTGCAGATCAGGGTATGGTAAAACTTATCGACCCACGTAAAGAATAGAGCTTAGGAGGAATAGAATTATGGCATTATTTGAAGATTTTGAAGGCCGCATTCCTCAGGTGAATAAGGCTCTTAAAGAATATGGTTTTAAAGAAGGTGAGGCTGGTTTGAACGAGGCCCGCGACCTTTGTAAGGCTCGTGGTTTCGATCCATACGAAATCTGTCAGTCTACACAGCAGATTTGTTTCGAGGATGCTAAGTGGGCATACGTACTCGGATCTGCAATCGCAATCAAAGAAGCAGAAAAGACAGGAGACAAAACTGGTTCTACAGCTGCCGCTAACATCGGTAAGGGACTCCAGGCATTCTGCCTTCCAGGTTCTGTAGCTGATGACCGTAAGGTTGGTCTTGGACACGGAAACTTGGGTGCACGTCTTCTTTCAGAAGAAACACAGTGCTTCGCATTCCTGGCAGGACACGAATCTTTCGCTGCTGCTGAAGGTGCTATTAAGATTGCTGCTAACGCTAACAAAGTTCGCAAGAACAAGCTTCGCGTTATCTTGAACGGTCTTGGAAAAGACGCTGCTCAGATTATTTCACGTATCAACGGCTTCACATACGTTCAGACAGAATTCGACTATTTCAACGGCGAAGGTACTGACAAGGCTCTTAAGGTTGTAAAGGAAGTTCCATACGGATCTAACCCAGACCGCCTTATCGTAAAGTGCTACGGTGCTGACGATGTACGCGAAGGTGTTGCAATTATGTGGCACGAGGATGTTGATGTTTCTATCACTGGTAACTCAACAAACCCAACACGTTTCCAGCACCCGGTTGCAGGTACTTACAAGAAGGAGCGTCTCCTTGCTGGTAAGAAATACTTCTCTGTAGCTTCTGGTGGTGGTACAGGTCGTACACTTCACCCTGATAACATGGCTGCAGGTCCAGCTTCTTACGGCTTTACTGATACTCTCGGACGTATGCACTCAGATGCACAGTTCGCAGGTTCGTCATCAGTACCAGCTCACGTAGAAATGATGGGCTTCATGGGAATGGGTAACAACCCTATGGTAGGATGCACGGTAGCATGTGCCGTAGCTGTTGCCGGCTCATTCTAATTGAATACCACGGTGGTTGAGTAGGCACGGAGTGCCGTATCGAAACCACCGTATATAAGGACACTTCCTTCAGGAGGTGTCTTTTTTTATCTAAAAAAAATACTTGATTTCCTCCAGATAATGCAGTAATATTCAAATATCTGGTGGAAATCGATATGTTTTGGGATACAATAACACTTTGTGAATCGCTGCAAAAACAAAATTATTCTTCTCCAAACAATAAGCTTGCCTCCCTTCGCAGGCAGGGAGTATATCATCATATAAGGCACGGACGCTACGAAACCGAAAGTGATATACCTCCTCATATTCTTTCCTGTTCAATTTATGGTCCTTCTTATCTTTCCTTTGAATATGCACTTTCATTTTATGGGCTTATTCCAGAAAGGGTAACTATTTATACGTCTGCTACAACCTGCAAAAACCGTACTAAAAAGTTTACAAATGATTTTGGAACATACACCTATCAGGATATTCCTCTGGCTGCTTATCCTCATGAAACTATGGTTCAGGTATGGAATAACCGCGGCTATTTAATTGCAACTCCAGAAAAGGCTCTTTGTGATACCCTCTGTAAGCAGAAGCCGGTAACTTCTTTAAAGGCGTTAAAGCAGCTTTTATTTGAAAATCTTCGCATTGATGAAGATGAGTTTGAAAAGTTGAACCGGGAAGCCCTTCTGTTTTTGTGTCCGCTTTATAAAAAAAAGAATCTTAATTTTTTATGCAGGTTGCTGGAAAAGGAGGGAAAACAATGACAAGTGTAATTCAATCAATGCTTCAACGCTATGAATGTAAAAACACAGAAGATTATAAAAATGCCCTAAAGGAAATTATTCAGGAAGTTGCTTTGTGTGGTCTTGCCCGGGGAGATTTTTTTAAGGAAGCGGCTTTTTATGGTGGAACAGCCCTGCGCATTTTTTATGGGCTGGACCGTTTTAGCGAAGATATGGATTTTTCTTTATGCAGTCCAGATCCTGCTTTTTCTCTTTCAAAGTATTTTACATTTCTCGAAGAAGAGCTTGCAGCAGCCGGTTTTTCGCTTACAGTAGAACAAAAAACAAAAACAAAGGAAAGTGCAGTTCAATCAGCTTTTATAAAAGGTGAAACACTGATTCAATTATTGAAGATTGTTCCTTCACAACCTCTCGTTGCAGGCCTTCAAAGCGGAGAACAAATCAAAATAAAATTCGAAATAGATACTAATCCGCCACCTCTTGCAAGCTATGAAACAAAGTATGCCTTACTTCCAATTCCTTATGCCGTAAAAATGTACGATGAGGCCTCTCTTTTTGCCGGAAAGCTTCATGCGGTTTTATGCCGCGCCTGGAAGAACAGAGTAAAGGGCAGAGATTTTTATGATTTGGTCTGGTATCTTTCGCGAGGTACAAAGCCTAATCTTCCTCACCTGCAAAAGCGTCTTGAACAAAGCGAAAAGTGGAATCCTGATGAAACACTTACTCTGCCAATTTTAAAAGAAATGCTTTGCGAACGTTTCAAAGAAATTGATTTCGAAGCCGCAAAAAAAGACGTTCGCCCATTTATTCAGGACGAACGTAAACTGGACTTGTGGAGTGCAGAGTTTTTTACTGCGATTATAAATTAGAAGCTTTTTTACTTGCAGGATTTGCTTTCAAAAACTTTTCTTTCTCAGAATCTGTTAGAGAAGAAATTGAAACACCCTTTTTTTGAGCATAATCGTACATAGCTTTCATATCTACAAAATAGGGAAGTGTATTAACATCTATAGGTGAATATGATTCCTGCATATATGAATTATAATTGTTCATCTGTCCATTCATATGTATAAACCTCCATAATTTTTTTCATTTTGTCTTCAAATATTCCAAAATGAAAAGGATGAAGCATGCAAATTGGTTCAGCTCCAAGTGTTTCTTCGTAATGCTTTAGAAGTTCCTGGTCAGAAGCAAAACCGAATACATTACCGTCATATCCGTATTCTATCGACTTTTTGCCTGCAATTGCAAATAAATGACCTCCAACACCAGAATACTTTTGTTTTTCAGTCAGTTTTTTATTATTCTGAGGGGCTGTACACATCCATTGAATATAAATTGCTTCTGCATTTGGATTATTTTGAATTGAAACTAATCCCTGTATATCGACTGTACCCTTTATTACAAGTGCATAAACTTCAGAATTTGTTGTTAGTTTTGCCCAATCGATATACCAACCGTTCTTTTTGTTATACTTTTCCAAAAAAGAACTTCGCTTTATACGGATTACTTCTGTGTCAATCAGTTCGCCTGTAGCATTATCTTTCAGGCATGGAGTAAAATCATCAATATAAACAGAAATAAATCCATATTCCATAATTCAATTATAACATAAAAATTAGCTTTTATATATAAAAAATATAATAATAATTTCGAAGCCGCAAAAAAAACGTTCGCCCTTTTATTAAGGACGAACGTAAACTGGACTTGTGGAGTGCAGAGTTTTTTACTGCGATTATAATGACTTAGATCCACTAACGCTAGTTGAACTCTCGGATACAGCAAACACAATAGAATCGTGAGTAGTATGACCTATCAATATCACACCATGTCTCCATGTTAAATTGCCAATCGTATACGGAAGAGGTGCCATTAAGGAACAATGAAGAAGACAAATATGGGTAATCTTTAAAAATATCTCCGCTAAGATATTGGCTTACGTTATCTATGTCAAAGCCGTTTATTTTATCTTTTCTACATGCGGAGATCTGGTAAAGTTCTGCTATACTTGGAAGATACCAGTTGTTCTCATAATCTGTTCCATTTACGTTACTTCCAGTGATATTCTTGTAATTCTTTGCAAAATAGAAGGCAGGGTAATTAGCTTCCGTATTAGTGTCATCTTCAGAATTTTCATCTGCCGCAAGGATCTCTGATATCTTAGCAAGGTTATCACTTCCATTCTTTTTACCTGTAAAAGTAAATGATGAAGCTGGAGGACGGTTTCCTACGCATACAATTGTATTAATTACCTTATCAGATGCTTGCGCGTCGGTACTGCACCATGCAAGACCTCTTTTGTGTTTCAAGCCTACGCCAAGAGTACGGACAGTTGTAGTATCGCTGTTTGTAACATTAATTCTATCATCCAAATATGTATTTGGATCACCATTATCAATTTCGAAGGTATCACTGTTCAAGCCTGTGCCTTTGTAGAAAATCAGTGCTATAGCTTTTGCTTTCTTTGTGTTTCTTTCAGCTTCATCCAGTGATAAAAAAGTTTTATATGGTATAGAACTACCGTCATTGAAGACAATATCACCTACCTCTTTAGCTGCAGTAGAGGCCTTTGTTCCTTCATAATCATATGGCCAGGATGTAAATGTCCACTGTGCTATAAGAGTAACGTTTGAATTGATTGTAAAAGTAGTTGTTCCACTGCTTGTATAGCTGGTAGTTCCGTCGGTCCAGCCGGCAAAGGTATAATAGTCACGGTCACCTACATCTGAAAACTTTACAGTTACAGTGTCACCTGCGTTATACTGGTTAGAATCACTTGGAACCGCTATCTCTAGTATATTAACGCCATCTAAGTAAGTTACGGTGTAAGTTTCTGGAACAGATTCTTCGACTTCACTATTTCCACTTGAACAGCCAGAAAAACATACAGCCAGTGCTGCTGCAAACAAAGCAAATAATAATTTTTTCATTTTTTTCATATTTCCTCCATAATGAATATGTTATTTAAGCAACGTCAAAAATTGTTTCCATGGTCTCAATTATGTTACAAATTTTATTTTTGTCTTGAGTGAAAAATCCTAAAAACATTCGGGAATTTTTCCCGAACCTAAGTAAAAGAAATATGCTATAATGTAGGAATGAAAATTAAAAATGTTTTCAAAATTGAATATCTGCTGATTTCTCTTTCGCTTATGATTTTTGCCTTTACGGCATTTTTAAAAATTGAATCACAACAAAAATATGACCAGTTAAACTCTCATATAAATAAACTTATTTCAGACAATAATCAGGAAATAAGCACTCTTCAAAACATGCTGTCACCTTTTACTTATTATAGTGAAGAAATAGAAAATCAGTTTAATACACTTTCTGCTCTTTTACAGAATAATAATTCTCCAAAGGAAATAGTTTTTACAGAAGGTCTGCTTCTGGGCAACTTAATCCGTCTGAACCAAAAATCAATTAACTTTGGTTATGACTGTCTTTTTATATCATCTTTTTTTCTTCTTTTGATTTCTGTTGTTCTTGTCTTATATAAAGCCCTAAGCAAAAAAAATGAACTTTTAAGGCAGCAGAGTCTTAATGACGCTAAAATAAAATTCAGTCAGGATTTGCATGATGGAGTTGCGCAGGATCTTGCAGCCTTAAAACTTTTTATCCAGAATGATGAAAAGGAAAAAGCTGTTTATTATTCAGAGCAGGCATTTAAGGAAGTTCGTTATTTAATTGATTCTACCCATCTGGATTTTAATAAAAACTTTGAAGAAATTCTTCAGCAGTCTTTAAAATCTTTTGAAGCCAATTTTGGAATAAAAACTGAGTTTTTGTGTGCCTCGCATTTAATCAAAAACTTTTCTTCTGAAAATCAAATGGAGCTCTTAAGGATTCTGCAGGAAACTTTAAGCAATTGTTCAAAACATTCACAGGCAACTTTACTTACAATAAAAATAACAGATATAGGTTCGCTTATTCGTTTTGTTATTGAAGATAATGGCAAGGGCTTTTCAGACGAGGAAATTAAAAGCAAAAAAGCAGATGGGAATAATCATTATGGATTTGCAAATATTCGTAACAGAGTAGAAAAACTTGGCGGGACTGTAGAAATCTCTGGAAAGGGAGGTGCAAGAATTGCAATCACAATTAAAAATATTGTTCGTTGATGACCATTCGGGCTTGCGTGATGGAATAAGCTTTTTATTGAGTAAAGAAAATGCAGGTCTGCAGTTTTATAATGCCTCGACAAAAGATGAAGCTCTGGAAATTCTCAAAAATAATAATGATATTAAAAATGCTATTCTCGATATAAACATCAATGGTGAAAGCGGTTTGAATTTTATTGATGAGTTTAGAATGCTTGTTCCGCAATTAAATATTATCATTTACACAATGTATTCTGATATGCTTCATATTGAAGCGGCCTTAAAGAAAAATATTCAGGGCTATATTACAAAAGATTGTGAAGTCCGCGAAATTGAAAAGGCCATAGAGTTTGTTTCTGGCGGAAGTATGTATTACAATAAAGCTGCTAAAGAAGTAATGCAGTCTATGTTATTTAAAAATAACAATCCAAAAGCTGATTATGAAGAACTTCGCGTTCAGGAGCTTTTTGAAAATTACAAAACCTTTACGCCAAAAGAGCAGGAGGTTTTTCTTCTTTTGGCTCAGGAAAAAAATACAGATGAAATAGCAGATCTGCTGGGTAAATCAGAAAAAACTGTAATAAATCAGAAATCAATCATATATCAGAAACTTGGAATAAAAGACAGACTTGAACTTTTACGTGCAGCCAGAAAACTTGGAGTTATATTATAAAATATGAAATCAGATTTAAGACAGGAATTATTTGGAATTGCCTCTTATGAAAGGGTCACTTTAAGGCGTGTGTTATTTATAATTATTGCAGCCTTCTTATGCATCTTTGTAAATTATGCTGGCTCTGTTCTTGCAGAAGTTGTAGTCTTTCCTTTATATCTTGATTCTCTGCTCACTATTGGTATTGCCTGTTTGTGTGGACTTATACCTGCTATTTCATGTGCTGTCTTATCAAATGTCGTACTTAGTCTCTTTACTCACTGTTCTATTTTATTTACGGTCTGTCATATTTGTACTGCAGTTTTTGCCTGGCTTGTTTTTTATCATTATAGAAGAAAATCTTTCCCTCAGCAGACTTCTTATACCTTTGATGCTTTTTTATGGGCAGGTTTCTGGGCTGCTATTACAAATGCAATTTTAGGTAATATTATTGCTGATTTAGTTTTTGCTGCAAATACCGGGCGACCCAGCGCAAATACTGTTGTGCAGGGAATGTATGTTGTAATTCCAAATCTTTTTCTGGTAAATAATATAGCAGGTCTTGTAGAAAATTTTGTAGATAAAATTCTAAGTGCTTTATTAAGTTTTTGTTTTTATAAAGCCGGAATGCGTCTTTTAAATAAGTTATAGATTGCCACGTCGCTGCGCTCCTCGTAATGACAAAGATTTGCGAGGCTGAAAAGCCCCCCGTCATTGCGAGGCTGAAAAGAACGTCCGTCATTGCGAGGCTGAAAGCCGAAGCAATCTATGCTATAATACAAGCATGAAAAAATCCCCCAGACTTTCCAGCCTCATAGACAAAGCTGTTTTTGACTACAACCTCATAGAAAAAGGCGACCGCATTTTGATTGGCGCCAGCGGTGGTAAGGATTCTACGGCTCTTATAAAATATTTTGCTGACAGGGCGAGGCGGCCTGCGAGAGTTGGTGCTGCTGACACAAGTTTTGAATATAAGACTCTTTTTATAAAATCTGATTTTGCACCGGATTTTCCTGAGGGGATTAGAGCTTTGTTCAGGCAGTGGGGCGTGCCCTTTGAGCAGCTTAATGTAAATGTTTTAGAGCGTGTAAAGCCAGGGCAGAAGATGAGCTGCTGGTGGTGTTCTACGCAGAGGCGGACTGAACTCTTAAATTATGCCATCGCAAACGGCTACAACAAAATTGCCCTTGGCCATCATATGGATGATATTCTGGAAACGCTTTTAATGAACATGCTGAACAAGGGGGAGATGGCCAGCATGCCTCCAAGGCTTAAGTATGACAACTTTCCTGTTACAGTAATCCGACCACTTTGTTATGTGAGCGAGGCTCGCCTGATAGAAGAGGCAAAGGCTGGTGGCTATGCGGGGTACACCTGCACCTGCGACTATCAGGATAATTCGGGGCGAAAAGAGGCGAGGGCCAAGCTTGAAGCTTTGACAGATGGCGACGAGGCAAAAAAAGAGCGGCTTTTTGCTTCTATGCGAAACATAGAGCCGCTGTATCTGCCGTAATGGATTGCCATGTCATGCTCGGGCTTAACCCGGGCATCTATTTTGTTCTGATTTGTGACTGTTTTTTCAATAATGTGTTCTGATTTGTGACTAATTCTTTTATAATTTGTTCTGATTTGAGACTAAAAATAGTTAGTTTTGTTCTGATTTGCCACTGATTTCTGTTCTGATACTGTACACCTCCTGTTGTAATATGAGCCTGTACTTAAAAACAAGGTTCATTCGAGGAGGTATAAAAGAATGAAAAAAATGGCAAAAGTCCTCACATTTTTAATGTGTGCAGCACTTGCTTTCACTTTCTGGAGTTGTGATAATCCAGCAAGTCTTGATGGCACAGATCAAGAAAATGAAGGAGCTACAGGTGGTGGAAAACCTGGTGACTCAAAAAAAGAATATCATGTTACATATTTAGATGGAGTTGATGGAGAAACAATCACAGTTCCAACAGATTCAAAGACCTATAAAACAGGTGAAACTGTAAATGTTATATTTTCTGGCATAGGTACTCGTACAGGCTATGAATTCAAGGGCTGGAAAAATGGTTCCAAAACTTATACAAGTAGTGGAACTAAATCATTTACAATGGGAACTGCAAATGTAGAACTTACAGCTCTATGGACTCAAGTTGCTCCAGTACCGGCTCCTACTTATACAATAACTATAGCAGAAGGAATTGAACATGGTACAGTAAGCTCTGATAAAGATAGTGCGGCAGAAGGAGATCTTATTACTCTCACTGCAAGTCCTGCAAGCGGATATAAGTTTAATTCCTGGAATGTAAAAGATTCTGATAATTCAGTAATCAATGTTTCAGCTGGCTCAACTTTTATAATGCCTGCAAAGCACGTAACTGTAAATGCAAGTTTTGAGGCACTCCCACCAGATACTTATTCAATTACAATAACTGGCGGTATTGCAGAACTTAGTAGTGGTGAAAGAGTAACAAGTGCAGCTGCAGGTACAATAATTTATATAGCAGCAAATTCACCTGACATTGGAAAAGAATTTACTTTGTGGGAGTCAGAATCATACAATCTAGGTAATTTTAATTGTCTTCAATCAAACGCAATGTTCACAATGCCAGCTGAAAATGTAATTATTACGGCTACTTATCATTTTATTGATTATTCAATTACAGTGGATAACGGAATTTCAAATGGTAGTATTTCTGTTCCATCTACAGCAAATTATGGTGAAACAGTAACAATTACTGCCAATCCTTCTGATGGTTATGCTCTCAACTCTATAAATGTAACAAATGGTGGAGCTTCCATTACCTTGTACGGAGAAGGTAACACTCGTACTTTCTTAATGCCTGCTGATAATGTAAATATTACAGCTTCTTTTGTAAAAATTGTAGCACCAACAAAAACAAGCCCTACCGCTGTTGGAGATATTGTTTTGAGTGATGGTACATATATTTCTCTTTCAGATGCAGACAAGATGAGTGCAGAACAGAAGCAGTCTGCTGTGGCTGTGATTTTTGATGTATCTAAGAAGGAAGGAGTGGGGCTTAAGGAAGGTGAAAATTTAAAATGGGCTTCAAGTGGAACAACCGGTACTACAATAAAATTTAATACAAGTGAAAATGATGGATCAGACAGCTGGGCTATAATTAAGAAAATTGATTCTGAAGGTGCTCTTGATGCTGCAACAAATTATCCTGCATTTAATTGGGCAAACTCTTATAGTGCTTCTGGTTTTACACGCGGCTGGTATCTTCCTGCAATTGACGAATTAAAAACAATTTACTCTGTAAAAGATACATTAAATAACGCAATTAATAAAATTGGAACAAGTACAAATGTTGTTCTTCTGGATGGAAATTATAGAGGATCAACAGATTCTTCTGCGAATGATGCATGTGTTGCAAATTTCGGATATTGTTTTATGGAAGATATGCGATTTGATGGTGTTTCTAAAGACAATAAGTCTAAGGTACGCGCTGTACGTGTTTTTGACAATTTTACAATAAGTGCTAATAACAGTACTTCAAGCAAAACAAGTGCAACATCCAGCGAACTTATTACAGTAAACGCAAATGTTCCAGAAAACAAAGTATTTGTAAAATGGACATCAAATCCAGAAGTTGTTTTCATTAATGAAAACGCTATAACAACACAATTTGCTATGCCAGCTGGCAATGTCATTATAACACCAATATTTAGAGATAAGACAATCGGAACAAAAAAGAGACCAACAGAAGTAGGGGATATTGTATTCAATGATGGAACTGCGCTTCCTGCATCAATATATAACACCCGAAACCTTACAGATAGAGAAAAGCAGAATGCGATTGCGGTTGTAGGATATGTGTATATGGTAGGTGGAAGCCCTGACAATTGTATTACAATTGGATTAAAGCAGGAATATACAGAATTGTGTACTTCAGCTTCGCAGGGAAATACAAATACAACTGACTTCAGTAATGTCGTAAATGGTTATGATGATAAATCTGCTTCAGAGGTTCGTGATAATATATGTAATGGATATGGAAGTATTACAGATTACAGTAAAGACTTATATCCGGCTTTCTGGTTTGCCCAGCATTATACAGGTTATGGTAATCTTGGAAAAATTACCAATGACTGGTTAGTTCCAAATCTTTCTGACTTTTTGTTTATTTATAATGGAAAAAATGAAATTGAAAATGCTATCAGTAAAATTGGTAGTGACTATTCAATGTCATTTATAAATCCAGATGATTCCGACTATTTTACTGTAACACAGCATAGTACGGCGAATATGGTATACCTGTTTAATCTGAACGATGGTTCTTATGGTGGAAACTACAAGGGTGGAAAATCTCCTGTCCTTGTCATCCGTTACTTCCAGTGTCATGACTAATTGAAAAGGAAAGATTCTTATCGAAAGAAATGAATATTAAAAAAATAATCATCCTGACGATACTTGGGATTATGCTGATTATGCAGTTGTTTCAGGTTATTCAGGTAGGGTGAAAGAAGAAAATGGAGTGGACAATGATGCTGGTCATGCTGAACTTGATTCAGCATCTATTGGCCGCTCTTTTTATTCCTGAACTTTTCTTTCAAGAAAAGAGATTCCTGCTTCTGCCCAGGAATACTGGCTCATAAACTCGCCGGCAAAAGCTTTTCTGGCAGCAGAGTCACCTGCAAGAAAATCATAATAATCACAGTGAACAGCTTCCGGGTTAATGCGGAAATTGTTATACTCAGTAATAAAGAAATTACGAATCTCAAGATCTGAAAGCGTGTGCTTTATGTCAGAAATAAGATTTCGAAGACTTGCACCGTAACGCGAGGAATCAGCATGGTCGCCATATAAAACTGTGAGCAGCTCCTTAGTCTGCACAGAACTTCCGTTTTTATAAATCAGATAGGCAATAAGCTCAATCGATTTTGATCGCTGAAATTTTACTACTTTGTTTTCATAGAGGAAGGTAAAATTTCCAAAGGTTTTTGCAAAAAGATTTTTCTTCTGCTTTCGGAGTTTGAGAAGCATTTTTTTTTCAGTACTTCTTTTATAATGAGCAAGAAAGATGAAAATAAAGGTTATAAGAACTGTGTTCATTAAGCCCGTTATGCCAAAACTTATATAGAGCTGAGGAAGCATAGGTATGAGTCCAACAAGTGCTGCAATAAAAAAGAAGATTGTTGAAATATAAAAAGAAGACAGGGCAATAATAAAAACAAGAAATAAAGTAAGTACTCCGTTATAGTATTGTTTTAAAATAAAAAAATTATAAAGTGATGAAAAGATTCCGCAGGAAAAGAGCAGATAGAATGAAATGTTTTTAACAATGTATGCTTTTTCCCTGGCAACACCTTTTACACAAATCGAATGGAAAAAGGCCAGAAGACTTGCAATTGTAAATATAGAAAAATATAAAAATGAAGCAATATGTTCCTGAGGATTTGAATGATATTTTATTAAAAGACCAGCTATACCTGTAAAGCCAAATATAAAAAATCCAATACTTACATAATTTGAATGAATTCGGTTTGTTTCTGCTGGATCTGCCAGATCCATTGGTGAAATATGATAGAGTTCTTTGTAGGCTTTAAATGGATTTTTCATTAAAGTGATTATAAAAGGATATTTTAATCTTTGTCAAATGGATTGATATGCCATTGCAAGTGTGTCGAAAGCAGCATTCGAGTTCTGCGGTGGTTTCGATACGACACTACGTGTCACTCAACCACCGGAAAACACGACACTTCGTGTCACTCAACCACCGCGGATTTCGTTAGCGGATATTCTTCTCAATAAAGTCTTTTTTCAATTCCATCAGCTTTTCTGTGAGCGAAACCTTGTAAATGTGTGGGTTTAAGATTCGCTTGTAAGATTCATCAAAGCTTTCAAGCTGACTCTGCATTGTAGTGCGGCTGATTTTGAGCTGTTCTGAATCTGGCAGACGTTCTGTTACACGCTGACCTTTTTCGAGACGCTTCTTCAAAAGCGGTTCAATTTTTGCGGCCTTGCAGGTGAACTGGCGGTAGTCTACCATAGGGTGGTGGTAGCGATATTCTTTGCCGGCCTCAATTGTCTCACCTTCGAGGGCGAGAATATCAGCAAGTGCCATTCCGTTTTCATCATAAAGGCGGAATACATTTTTGATTCCAGGGTTTGTAGTTTTTGCAGGGTTATCAGAAAACTTCATTGCAGGAACCATCTGATTTGTTGCCTTGTCGTGGCGGGCAGCAAGCTTGTAAACGCCAGTGAAAGAAGCTTCGTTTCCACCGGTAACCATGTGAGTTCCAACACCCCAGGAGTTGATTGGAGCACCACTTGCTACGAGAGTTGTAATGATTTCTTCTGTAAGCTCGTTAGATACGCTGATTTTTGCCTGAGGGTAGCCTGCGCGGTCCAGCTCTTTACGAACCTCGCGGGTCAGATAAGAAATGTCTCCGGAATCGAGGCGGACACCAAAGTTGTAACCTTTTTCTACAAGCTCTCCGCCTGCAATAATTGCGTTTTTAATACCGGAGTGAAGTGTATCATAAGTATCAATAAGGAATACAGAATTTGTCGGATAGATTTTTGCATACTCACGGAAGGCTTCGAGCTCAGAAGAGTGAGACATAATCCAGGAGTGAGCCATAGTACCCATAACAGGAATGCCGTATTCTTTTCCGGCAAGTGTGTTAGAAGTACCTGCAGCACCGCCAATGTAAGATGCACGTGTTGCACTCATTCCGCCGTCTGGTCCCTGGGCACGGCGAAGACCAAATTCCATAATCGGTGCCTTTTTAGAAGCCAGCCAGATGCGGGCAGTTTTAGTTGCGATAAGACTCTGGAAGTTTACGTGATTGAGAACAAGAGCTTCGAGAATCTGAGCTTCAATAAGATTTGCGTGAATGCGAACAAGCGGCTCCTGAGGGAAGATTACTGTTCCTTCATCCATTGTGTAAAGGTCGCCGGTGAAGTGGAAGTCTTTCAGATAATCAAGGAAGCCCTGTTCAAAAATCTTCTGCTCTGCAAGATATTTAATGTCATCTTCGCTGAAGCGGAAGTTTGTAATAACGTCCATCAGAGTTTCATTTCCTGCCAGAATAGAAAATCCGCCGTTGAATGGATTTCTTCGGAAGAACATATCAAAAACAACTTCCTGATTCATGTTCTCCTTCCAGTAGCCCTGAGCCATTGTCAGTTCATAGAAGTCTGTAAAAAGTGCACTTGTGATGTTATTCATAATCATTCCTTTTAATCTTTTATATATCAGTATCCGGGGTGCGTGGCCGCGGATTGTATTTGTAAGTATAGCGGGCGCCAAGATAGCGTCCTACGAAACGGCTCATAAAAGCTGTTATGCGCCACTTAGGTCTGTAAAGCGCCACAGTCTTTCCTTTGAAGGCACGTTTCAAACACTGAGCAACAACCTTCTGAGGGGGGAAGCCGCCCTTTACTTCCTTGCGGGCTCCGTTTGAAGCAACATTTGCAAACTCTGTGCTTACAGAACCCGGGCAGAGAGCACAGACCTTAATTCCCTTATCGTGAAGCTCTGCCGCAAGTGCGATAGAAAAACTTAAAACGTAAGACTTACTTGCTCCGTACACCGCAAAGTTTCCCAGCGGCAAAAAAGCTGCCAGCGAGGCGGTGTTGATGATTACAGAACCGGCCTTAAGGTAGGGCAGTGCAATTCCACAGATTCCCGTAACCGTGGTACAGTTGAGCTCAATCATGTCCATTTGGCGGTTAATTGAAGTTTCCGCAAAAGGACCATAAGTTCCAAAGCCTGCGTTATTTATAAGAAGCCCGATTTCAAGTTCGCCCTGGGCTTTACCTTCGTTTTCGATAAAAGTCTTAAGGCTTTCAACTCCGGCCTTGCCTGCCACGTCCATAACCACCGGGCGAACAAGCTGTCTGCCTTTTTCAGAATTCAGCTGGTCTGCAAGCTGTCTAAGTTTTTCTTCGCGTCGAGCAATAATCCAGATTTCGTCATAATCATATTTTGCACAAACCTGGCGGGTAAATTCTTCGCCAATACCTGAGCTGGCACCTGTAATTATCGCAATTCGCTTCATATCTTCTATTATATACAATTGCAGTAAATATTACAAATATATATACTGATGTTATTATGAGGACGAAAAGTTTTTGCATCTTAGGATTATCATTATTTTTGTTAACATCCTGTACCGATAAACAGACTAAAAAAGAAATAAAAACTCACGCTTCTGCCAGCGAAGTTCAAAGCTATATAAATCAGATAAATAATAAAAGTGATGAAGCTCTTACCCGCTATGTGGCCGCATTACCCCTGGAACAGAAAATTGCCCAGCTTTTTATTGAGAATCTCGAAGGTAATACAAGCTTCCGCTCTTACGAAACAGTCGGCGCAATGACTGGTATAAAAGATGACACACCACTGATTGCAGGCGGCTACATTTTCTTTTCATATAATATTGCAGACACCCGCGAACAGATGCAGGCATATATTAAATCTATCCGTGACTACTGTGAAAACAACAATAATATTCAGCCTTATCTTTGTGTAGACCAGGAAGGTGGCTGGGTTAGTCGTCTTAAGAAGTTGAATCCTAAACTGCCTTCTAACGAAGAAGTTGCACGTGATTTTGATATCGCCGGTACTTACCAGCTTTATACAGCTCAGGCGGTCGGCATGAAAGCCCTCGGTTTTGATATGAACCTTGCGCCTGTTGTTGAAGTCTGCACAGATGATAATAAAGATTTTCTTGACGGCCGCAGTTTTGGAGAGCTCGAGCAGGTTATAACATATGGACGTGCCTGCCTGAACGCTTACGAAAATAATGGAATTGCAACAGTCCTAAAGCATTTCCCGGGAAACACAAATACAGACCCTCATACAGGCCTGCCGGAAATCACACTGCCGGAAGAGGAACTCTTAAAGAGCATAGAATCCTTCCGCGAGTTAGTTTCATATAACCCGGCTGCGGTGCTTATGTCGCACGCCCGCACAAGCGCCATAGACAGCGGAGTTCCGGCCTGTCTTTCTAAAGTCTGGGTAACAGATCTCCTTCGCAAGGAATACGGCTACGAAGGTCTTATCTTTTCTGATGACATTTTTATGGGCGCTCTTGCAGATAACGGATATCCTCCGGAAGTGGCTGCAATTCGCGCTGTAGAAGCAGGTGTAGACTGCATTATGATTTCTGAGAAACGTTTTGCAAAGGCCGGAAAGGTTTTGTATAATCGTGCTAAAGAAGATGCTGCTTTTGAAGCAAAAATTAATCAGGCTGTAAGACGCATCATTAAATATAAACTCGAGGCAGGGCTTATTGATGAGCAAGAAATCCGCTAAGGTTAGAGGTTCTGGAAAAGACAAGCTTTTTGGAGCAGACGGATTTGAACAGTATTACGGAGAACTCTACGGCGACCGCTGGCAGGCCTTGAAAGAAGCTTTTGCAGGCGATGGTAGTGCAGTTGAATATCATGTGACTGGTGCAGAAGAATCTTACTTTTTAGACTCTGCCTCTGTGCTTGCAGCCCTCTGCCTCCCGCTTGCAGGTGCCGGTAATATCTTAGACCTTTGTGCAGCCCCCGGCGGTAAAACTCTCGTCCTTGCCAGCCGCATGGAGATAGAAGCAAAACTTTCTTCCAACGAACGTTCCCCGGAACGTAAGCACCGCCTTTCCACTGTTGTTCAAACCTGCCTTCCTGCAGAAATTTCCGAACGTGTTATAACCTCCTGCAGTGACGGAGCCACCTGGTGTACCCGTCAGAGTGAATGCTTTGACCGCATTCTCCTGGATGCTCCATGTTCTTCTGAACGTCATGTAATTGCAGACCCTAAATATCTTAACACCTGGTCTCCTTCGCGTATAAAAACCGTAACCACAGAACAGTGGGCCCTCTTGTCTTCGGCTTACCGCCTTCTGGAACCTGAAGGAATTCTTTTGTATTCTACCTGTGCCTTATGTCCCGAAGAAAACGATGGAATGATAGAGCGTCTTTATAAAAAGTTTAATAAAGATGGAACTGCCTTCAGCCTGCTTGAACCAAAACCAAACCTTGATGAAGTCTCTTCCTTTGCTCCGGCCCTTACTCTTCCGGGCTTTGAAAAAACACAATACGGTTATATGATTATGCCGGACAGACAAAATGGGGCAGGTCCAATTTATTTTTCAATCATAAAAAAGGATAAATCATTAATTATCTCTTGATTTTTTATAATTTTCATTCATAATAGAAATGATATGAGTGAAAATAACAACAATGACGATAAGCTTCAGCGTATTATCGAGATAGAGCGTGAACTTGGAGAAATTCAGGACGTTGACGTTCTCCTTGAACGAATCCTCACAGAAACCCGCAAAATTGTAAATGCGGATGCAGGTTCTATTTACGTAGTTGAGGGTGACAAGCTTAAAATCAAGTATGGACAGAATGATACTCATCTTAAAGAGCTTGCTCCTGGAGAAAAACTTCCTTATACAAGTTTCTCTTTTCCTATAAATGAAAAACAGATTTGTGGTTATGTAGCACTTTCTGGTAAACCGCTTAATATAAAAGACTGCTACAAAATACCGGAATCAAAGCCATATAAATTCAATAAAAATACTGACCTTACAACAGATTACCGTACAAAGTCTATGTATACCATTCCTCTTAAAATGGCAAATGGTAATCTTCTTGGTATTCTTCAGATTATCAACGCAAAGGATGATGACGGTAAAATCATCAATTTTGATGATGAAGCAGAAATGTTCATTGCTCACTTTGCCACTGCCGCTGTTCAGGCATTGCAGCACGCATATCTTACAGCAAATATGGTAAAACGTATGCTTAAGATGTCTGAGTTCCGCGATCCAAAAGAAACATATCCTCATATTGAACGTGTTTCTTCATATTCTCTTGAAATTTATGACCGCTGGGCATTTAATCACAATGTTCCGGAGGCAGAAATACACCGTTACCGTGATAACCTTAAGATTGCGGCAAAGTTCCACGATGTAGGAAAGGTTGGTATTTCTGATGTTATCTTAAAGAAAGCTTTCCCTCGTTTTACAGATGAGGAAAGAAATATCATGAAGGGCCATACCTGTATTGGTGCCCAGCTTTTTGAACCACCTGAGTCTCTGCTTGATGTAATGTCTCAGGAGGTTGCTCTTCATCACCACGACCGCTGGGATGGTGGACCTTCCGGTTATCCTGGAAAGATTTCTTTGAGTGATTTCTCTGTAAAAGATGGAATTGTTCCTCTTTCTGAGCCTTTAAGCGGCAAGGATATTCCGCTTTCTGCACGTATTGTTGCTGTAGCTGATGTTTTTGATGCTTTGAGTCACAAGCGCTGTTATAAGGAAGCCTGGACAATTGAAGATGCTTTCTCTGAAATTCTGAATAATTCCGGTACTCAGTTTGATCCTGAAGTTGTACTTGCCTTTATGCAGGTAAAAGACCGAATCTGTTCTATTCAGATGGCATACCCGGATGAGCCGGAAGATTAAATCGAAGTCGCCGGTGGTTTCGATACACCGCTTTGCGGCACTCAACCACCGGTGGTTGAGTAGTCCGAAGGACGTATCGAAACCACTTTCTTTAATAGTCTGTGTATAACCTTATCAAAAGAGTTCGCGAATGCCGCGAACTTTTTTTTGTCATAACCTTCGTGATGATGTTTTACAAGACCAATTTCTGCCAGCTGTAAATCAAAATCGCGGGTGCTGAGCCGTTCCTTAATCATTTCGCGGGTAAACTCTGTGCCCCGGTCATTTATACAGCAGATTCCTTTTTCAACCAGACGGTCTGCAAAAACAATGTCACGGGTAATAACAAGGTCTCCAGTCTTGCAGTTATCAAAAATATAATTATCGGCGGCATCTTTTTCTTCGGGGCAGACAATCATTTCAAAGTCGCCTGTATCGCAGGAGATTTTCTTGTTGGCCGCAAAGATAACTTTTATGCCGAGTTTATTTCCCATTTTTACTGTGTGATTTCTTACGAGAGAAGGGCAGGAATCCGCGTCCACCCAGATTGTGAGAGCCGCGCTTTCCATAAATTAAAGTACCTTATTGATTTTTTCAATCATGTTCTGGGTACGGCGTTCAATTTCCATTGTGTCCATGTCGTTTTCAACAGGTACGTATTCGCCGTTTTCCATTGCAACTTTTGCCTGCTTTTCTTTATAAAGTTCGTCGCAAATCATAATGCCCGAAAGAATTGCAGTTTGTAATGGATTTTTGATTGAGTCGATTTTATTTACGTCTTCGGTGATTCTTTTGTAATAGCCTAAAAGCTTTTCGAGATATTCGTTATCTTCGTTTGCCTGGATTGTAAAAGAAGTTCCAAGCATTTCAATTTTTAATTTTCCCATTAGAAAATATCAAAGCCTAAGCCGTCGTGATTATCATCTTCGGGAGCGTCTATGTCTTCTTCGCTCTCAAAGTTTTCTTCTACGTTTGTTTCTGTTGTTTCTGGAACTGTGTCCATTGTTTCAAAACTAGGTGCACTCTGAAGAGGTGCTTCTGGTTTTGGTGCTTCTGCCTGTGGGGCAGGTGCTGGCTCTGTAGCTGCTGCTTCTACTGGAGAAGGTGCAGACTGAACAGGGGCTGCAGCTTTTGGTTCCACTGCTGCCTGTACGGCAGGTTTAGCAGCTTGAGCCGCCTGAGTATTCTGAGAAGCAGTTTTTAAAACTGAGTTCTCGATTGAATTCAAGCGGTCAAGCGCCTTTTTGATTCCAGTCTCGATCTGGCTCTGATCTGACTCAAAATTAGAAAGCTGCTCCGACTTCGCAGAAAGCGCATTTGTGAGCTCGGTACATTTATTGCGCAGAGCATCGTTTTCTGCCTGTAGCTGCTGAATCTTTTCAACAGCGCTTTCAACCTTTTGTTCAAGAAGATATACCTGATCGAGTGAAATCATATTTCAAACTTCCTTAAGCCTGTACAGCTTTCTTAGCAGCTTCAACAACTGCCTTGAATGCAACTGGGTCTTCAATAGCCATATTAGAGAGAGCCTTGCGGTTCAACTTAATACCTGCTTTGTTAACTCCGTTGATAAACTGTGAGTATGTCATTCCTTCTTCACGAACAGCAGCGTTAATACGTGCAATCCAGAGAGTGCGGAATTCATGCTTTCTGTCACGGCGATCTACGTAAGCGTGACCGAGAGCCTTTGTTACAGCATCTTTAGCTGGTTTGTAGTTTGATTTTCTGTCGCCACGGAAACCCTTAGCAAGCTTGAGGATCTTTACACGGCGGTTCTTTCTTTTTGTTCCGTCTATTGCTCTTGACATATACTACTCCTATTAACCGTAAGGAAGCATCTGCTTTCTGATTTTCTTTGCATCTGCTTCTGCTACATAACCTGCAGCGCGAAGATTTCTCTTTCTCTTAGGAGAACGTTTTGTCAAAATATGACGAAGGTTCTGCTTCTTGTGCTTAACTTTGCCAGATCCAGTAAGAGAGTATCTCTTAGCTGCTGACTTCTTTGTCTTCATTTTAGGCATTTTATAACCCCTTATTTTGCGGCTTTTGCTGAGATTGTCATCGACATGTTTCTTCCGTCCATAGCGGCAGGCTTATCGATGTTGTACGCCGAGGTAAGTCGCTTTAACACCTCATTCAGAACGTCATAGCCGAGTTCAGTGTGGGCAAGCTCACGACCGCGGAAGCGGATTGTAACCTTAACCTTGTCACCCTCGTCAAGAAATTCCTGTATATGTTTGGCCTTAGTATCCAGATCTCCTGAGCCGATTTTTGGCTGCATGCGGATTTCCTTCAGCTTTAATACCTTCTGGTTCTTCTTGGAATCACGGAGCTTTTTTTCCTGTTCGAACTTGTATTTGCCATAATCAAGTATCTTACAAACCGGTGGGTTAGCATTTGGTGAAACTTCAACAAGATCCAGGTCACGGTCTTTAGCCATTCTGAGGGCTTCCTGTGTTGCAACGATGCCTAACTGATTTCCCTCGTCATCGATAAGACGAACCTCGCGAACACGAATCATTTCATTGATTCTCTGTCCATTGTTTTTGTTGTTATTGTTATTCACGTATGCCAATTTTCCTCCTGGAGTTATAAAAACTCGATTTAAACATATAGCGTGTATCTTTTTATTATATGGATTTTTATATTGTGTGTCTAGTATGAAAAAGCTATAATACGAGTCATGGCGGAATTCATTTCTACATTTATAACCGGCTTTCAGAGTGTGGTTGAAAGTGACCTTACACAGCGGTTTCCTAAAATTAAAATACTTGGGCTTTATGACGGACTCATTCATTACCGCTTTGACGGGGATTCGCGGGAGCTGGAAAAAATCATCTATTTTAATAATACATTTTTTGTGCTCAAGACAATGAAGGGGAAGGGGCTTAATTTTCCATCACTTGTGGGGGCTGTTACTTCTTCGAAAAATTATTTTCTGGTAAATAAAGGCAGCTTTAGAATCCGTTTTGTTCAGGAAAATCAGTTTGCAAAGGTTGATAAAGCTCTTAGCCGCCGGGCAGAAGATTACGTTCTTGCAAATTCAAAACTTAAATTAGACCGCCTTTCCCCAACAAACGAAATCTGGTTTTCTATCCGCCGTGAGGGCTTTGCTTTTTGCGGCGAGCTGATTTCTAAGCGGGAGTTTACAGAAAAGAATCTCAACAAGGGAGAACTCAGACCTGAAATTGCTTACTTTATCTGCTGCTTTGCTGATATCAGTCCTGAGGATACAATTCTTGAGCCCTTCTGCGGTTATGGCTCAATTCCAACCCAGCTTGCAAAAAAGTTCCGGTTTAAGAAGCTTTTTGTCAGTGATATAGAAAGTGAAAAAGTTGAACTCACAAAAGCCCGCAAACAGATTTCTGCCGCGTCAGAAGGACTTATAGACTGCCGTGTCGCTGACGCTTTGAACTTATCACATATAGAAGACAAATCAATCAGCCTGGTAATTACAGATCCGCCCTGGGGCTTTTATGAAGATATTGGCGATATAAATGATTTTTATTCAAAGATGTTTAACTCTTTTGACAGAATTCTATCTGACCATGGCCGCCTTGTAATCCTTTCTGCCCGCAAGGAAGAACTTGAGGCAAGTGCCGCCGCAGCAGGCTTTAAAATAAAAAAGAGCCTTCATACCCTTGTTAATGGTAAGAAGGCTGGTCTTTATTTACTTAGTCGATAAGGGTGGTTTCGATACGCCCTTTGGGCTACTCAACCACCGTGATTGTTATTAATAACCTGGTGCAAGATACATTGGAACAAAGCGGTCTGCGCTGTTCATTGATTTGATTACATCTGCTGGAACTCCCATTTGAGCTGCAGCCTTTGCTGTTTCAAGTTCAAGAGCCTTTCCTGTAAGTAAATCATACATTCCCTGCTTTTTCTGATACTTAAAAGTTTCAACCTTTATTCCAGGCTTTTTAAGTTCATTTTCTGCAAGGTCTCGCAGCATGTTATCCCAGGAATCAATTGCATCTACAAGGCGTTTTTCAAGAGCCTGCTTTGCTGAATAAAGTCTTCCGTCAGAAAGTTTGCAGCAGGTGTTGTACTGAATACCGCGGTTTTTTGCAACAATTGAAACAAACTGATCGTAACATTCGTCACACATTTTCTGCATGATTTCTCTCTGTTCGTCTGTGATAGGCTCGTTATAGTTGAGCATGTTTTTATTCTTACCCGAATGAATGGTTTCAGATTTGATTCCGAGTCTTTCAAATAAGCCGGTAAGATCAAAAGAAGAACCCATAATTACGCCGATACAGCCGGTGAGGGTATTGCGGTTTGCATAAATCTTATTGCCGGCACAGGAAATGTAATAACCACCCGAAGCAGCCATAGGCCCCTGGTATACATAAATTGGACGTCCTGTTGTTTTATAATCCTGAAGGGCGAGGTAAACTTCATCTGCCTGATAAACAGCTCCACCCGGAGAATTGATAAAGATTGCAAGAGCTGCATTTTTATCATTCTTTTTGAGGGAGTTTATTGTATTCATCAGCCACTTCTGGTTATAAGTCTGATTTGCTTCGGAAATGGTTCCTTCAATGTATAAAGCCGCAATAAATTCTCTTCTGTAAGCTTTTGCTTCTGCAGCATTGTAAGAGTCGGAATCTTCTGCTACACGATATGTGTCTGAAGATGATGCTGTTGTTGAAGAGCTGTTGCCCATGCCCTTAATTGTGTAAAAAGTATATGCACCAACTGCAATCAGGAAAATAATTAATACAATTAATCCAGATTTTGTAGTCTTTTTCATTCTGAAAAATCCTCCGGTTTAATTCTGCCAGATTCAATTGCTTCTTTTACGAGCGAATGATAAGCATTGATGTATGTCATGTTTTTGTAAGGAGCAAGCCACAATTGAAGAATTCCAAGTGTACAAAGAGAGAGAAGGTCCCATCCTAAGAAGCTGAGGTACATTACAAATAAATCCCATTTGTGGCCTTTTGTAATTTCCATACTTATACGCATTGCTTTTGTTACAGAAACATCTTTATATTCAACAATAATATAGTACATTTGTGAGTAGGCAATTGCTTTAATGATTCCAGGAATAATAAAGAGAAGGGTCCAGAGAGTAACCCAGAGCAGCTGCCACAATGTAGAAAGTATTGCACGGGCCCAGTTATTAAAGCCTTCTATAAAATCACTAAAACTTACCGGTTCTGGTGAACGTGACATTTTGAGATAAACATTAATTGAAGCCACAGTAAGAATTGCGTCAACAACAGTCTGAATGATGGTTGTAATTAGTGACGAATTTGAAGATTGAGATGCTGCGGCCAGTCCCTGCCAGTCAAGAGCGAAAAGAGCAGTAAAATAGCCGCTTCTAGACATCTGCAGCATGTCTGGAATACTAAAAATTCTAAGTATAATTGTTACAAAAAGAGTAACAAGGATTGGAACTCCCCAGCGACCAGAGAGCTGTGTTTTTGCAAAGTTCTTATACTTTTTTCGTTCAAACATAGTTTATATTTCTCCAATTATATTTTTTTATTCTATAATCATAATACTAAATGCAGGATATTTCAAAGAAATTTTGATATAATAATTTGTATATGAATAAGAAATTAATCTGTGGACCAATGGCAACAATATCTCATCCGGCCTTTAGAATTCTTGTAGAAGAGTTTGGAGCATGTGATGAATATTATAATGAAATGATTAATGCCGGTTCTCTTATAAACGATGGTCCCTTTGAAAAATATTATATAGATCCTTATCCAGTGCCGGAAAAACTTGTATGGCAGCTTACCGGCCATGATTGCGCCAGAATGGTTCAGGCGGCTCAGAGACTGCTTGAGCTTCCGGGAATTGGTCTTGATATTAATATGGGCTGCTCAGCTCCGGATGTTTATAAAACAGGGGCTGGAATTGGCTGGATGCTTCGTCCTGTAGAAGAAACCCGTGAGATGATTTGTGAGGTTGGAAAGGTTCTTGCTTCATATAATCAGAATTATCCGGAGAATAAAAAAAGATTTTCTGTAAAGCTCCGGCTTGGTGATGAAAACTTTACTGATGAAGGTTTTTATTCCTTTTGTGATATGCTTGTTGATGCCGGGGTAGAGCTTTTAACCCTGCATCCAAGAACAAAAAAAGAGAAACTTTCCAGACCTCCCCGTTATGCTTATTGCCAGAAACTTAGTGAAAGATATAAGAGTGCAGGAGTAAAAATCTATCTTAATGGAAATATAAAAGACAAGGCTTCTGCAGAATATGCACTTGCAGCTTGTCCGGATATAAGCGGTATTATGATTTCTCGGGCAAGCGTTCAAAAGCCCTGGATTTTTTATCAAATTAATTCAGAAAAAAGTAAAGAAATTAAGGTAGATATGGAAAAAATATGTTATGATTATATAAAGAATGTAGAAGAGTATCAGCCTGCAGAATTTTATAAAACCCGTCTGCAGAGATTTTTTACTTACTTTTGCATGAACTTTCAGTTTGCCCATTATGCCCAGACTCGTTTTGTAAATGCAGCAGAGAAGGGTAATGATGTACTGAGAGAAGAAATCAGGGATTTTTTTGAAAAATGTCCTGAAGAAAAAATTAAAATATATAAATAGGAAGATAATATAAAGATGAGCCAGGCTGATTTGTCAGAAAAAGAATCAGAAGAAAAAGAAAAGGCAGAAACTCAACAAACTCAGAATCCTCAGGAAGCTGAAGAAGCTCCAAAAGACGCTGAAGCTCAGAATGCAGGAGATGGTCAGGAGACAGAGACTGCTTCGGACAGTCAGGAAGTTCTGTCTACTGAAGAAATACAGGATAAAGCGGAAGAGAAGGTTGCGGCAGAACAGGAAGCTGCGGCAAAACCAGTTATTCAGGTTCCTCTTGCTCCCCGTTGTGTAAACCCGATTATTGGAAGAAAAGTATTTTTTGTAAATCCACCGCTGTATGTTGAAAACTATCTGCAGCCGGAATTAAAGCAGCATGAATATGAAGCCTATATCATAAAAGATTATAAATATACAAAGAATGCTCTGAGAATGTTCCCGGATGCTCTTTGTTTTATTTTTATAGATGATGAAATGAGCTATGACGGCTGGTTTAATTATATTCTTTCTTTTCAGCAGGATGAAAAGTTAAAAACTATTTTTGTAGGACTTATGTCTGCAATGATTCCCCAGCCTAAAAGAGAAAAGTTTATGATGAATCTTTCTCTGCCCGGCGGTTTCATAATGCTTAATGAAGTAAAGGGTGCTGAATTAATAAAGAATGTTATTGGAATTCTTGAATTGAACGGTGCAAAAGGAAAAAGAAAATATTTAAGGCTTGATTGCGATGAAAGTATTTCCATAAATGGTTATTTTGCAACTCAAACCCAGCTGCTTCAAGTTTCCATAGCAAATATTTCTTCTGTAGGTTTTACCTGCATTTTTCCAAAAAGTTATGGTGCAGTTCTTGCTAAAAAAACGGTTGTTCCAAGTTTTTCCATTACATTAGGAAGACGTTCTATTGCTACTCCTTCTATTGTTTTTGACGTAAAGTCTTATGATAATAATAATTATTTTGCAATGCTGCTCTTTCTAAGGCAGGTAGGGCCTGATGACAGAAAAGTAATTAAAAATTTCATTTTTGAACACATGGAAAAGCGCCTGGAAAATTTGATTTATGCAAATCCACCGGATATTGATGATTATCTGGGTAAAGCTGCCTTGCCGGAAGAAAAAGATAAAGAGACTGACGAAGCTGTGGATGAAGTTGAAGAAATTGAAGAAGCAGAAGAAGTAGAAGAGGCATCTGAAGAAAAGCCAGCTGATGAAAAGTCATCCGAAGAAAAAACTGATGAAGACAAGCCTGCTGAAGACAAACCTTCCGCAGAAAAGCCAGCAGAATAGTTTTTTGATTGTGGATTGCTCCTTGTCATTGCGAGGAGCGAAGCGACGAAGCAATCCATTTGCATACAATTTCTTTTTATGATAATCTCACATTTACAACTTAAATGCCTTTGGCCGCCTTTCCCGGTAGGTCAGGGCGAAAAAAAATCAAAACGGCCCACGCCAGAGTCGTAAGGAGATATAAATGGCAAAAACAGTAAACGCAGACGTACACGCATGTACCCTGGACAAAATCATCAGCTTGTGTAAAAGAAGAGGCTTTGTATATCAGGCTTCTGAAATCTATGGTGGCCAGGCAGGCGCTTGGGACTACGGTCCTCTCGGTGTAGAATTCAAGAGAAATATTCAGAACGAATGGTGGCACTACATGACTCAGCTGCACGACGATGTAGTTGGTCTTGATTCTGCTATCTTCCAGCATCATACAACATGGAAGGCTTCTGGTCACGTTGATCACTTCTCTGACCCAATGGTTGACTGTATTGAATGTAATGCACGTCACCGCGCAGATAAATTAATCGAAGACTTTGTTGCAGCTAATCCTGATGTAAATCCTGGAAAACCTGTTGATACAATGACACACGATGAAATGAAAGCTTTCATCGATGCAAACATCAACTGTCCAACTTGTGGAAGCAAGAACCGCAAATATACAGCCGTTCGCGAGTTCAACCTTATGTTCAAAACATATCAGGGACCAATCGCAGACGACAGCCATTTGATTTATCTCCGTCCTGAAACCTGTCAGGGTATTTTTACAGACTTTAAGAACATTGTTCAGTCTAACCGTATGAAGGTACCTTTTGGTGTTGCTCAGGTTGGTAAATCTTTCCGTAACGAAATCATCTTTAAGAACTTTATTTTCCGTACCTGCGAATTTGAGCAGATGGAAATGGAATATTTCTGTAAGCCTGGTACAGAAGATGAAACTTTTGACCGCTGGAGAAAAGACCGCTGGTCCTTCTACCTCAAGTATGGTATTCCTGAAAAGCAGCTCAAGTGGCACCACCACGACAAGCTTGCTCACTACGCAAAGGATGCTTACGATATTACTTATAACTTCCCAATCGGATTTGAAGAAATCGAAGGTATTCACAGCCGTACAGACTTTGATCTTTCACAGCATCAGACCTACTCAAAGAAGGATATGTCTTACATCGACCAGGAAGACGGCAACAAGAAGTACATTCCATACGTAATCGAAACTTCTGCCGGTCTTAACCGTAACTTCCTTATGTTCCTTTGTGAAGCTTACGAAGAGCAGAATGTTGCAAAGGCAGGAGAACCAGAAGACTACAGAACAGTACTTCACCTGGACCCACGTCTTGCACCTATCACAGTTGCAGTATTGCCTTTGATGAAGAAGGACGGACTTGCTGAAAAGGCTAAGGAAATTCAGCACATGCTCAAGGAAGATTTCGTAACTGACTACGATACTTCAGGAACAGTAGGTAAGCGCTACCGCCGCCAGGACGAAGTTGGTACTCCTTTCTGCGTAACAGTAGACTACGATACAATTCAGGAAAAGAAAGAAGACGGCACTCCAAACGAGCTTTACAACACAGTAACAGTTCGCTACCGCGACTCTATGGAGCAGGAAAGAGTTTCATTGGATGACCTTGTTTTCTATATTCAGAAAGCTATTAAGAATTACAAGCCGGTAATCCGCTAAGATATATGGAATACGTTCGTTTAGGAAAAACTGATTTATTGATTTCTCGTGTTGCTTTTGGTGCTATGAAACTGACCGAAGCCGGTGGCGACGAATCTGTTGCGCAGCTTGTACGAAAGGCTTATGAGGAAGGAATAAATCTCTTTGATACCTCGCGCAAAACTCCAGAAAGCGAAAAGCTTCTTGGGGATGCGCTTTATGATATCCGCCGTAACGTATTCCTTTCTACAACCACAGACGCAAAAACTTCTGAAGAAATCAAACGCGATATGGATACAAGTCTTATGACACTTCACTGCGACACTGTAGACTTGTATCAGCTTGAAACTGAGAAGTTTTTGCCGCTGCCGGGTGGGGCAGATAAAATCTACGATACTCTGGCTGACTTTAAAAAACAGAAGATGGCCGGCCACATTGGTATTGTAACCACTAATTTTGAAACTGCAAAGAAAGCCGTTCTTTCAGACTGTTATGAAACCCTTCAGTTCCCATTTAGTATGATTTCCAGTGATGATACAATTGAACTGGTGAAAATGTGCGAAGAGCATGATGTAGGTTTTATTGCCATGCAGCCTCTATGCGGTGGTGTAATTGAAAATATACCTCTAGCTTTTGGCTTCCTCCATCAATATGAAAATGTCCTTCCTATCTGGGGAATTAAAAATCAGGACGAATTAAATCAGATTTTATACTTCAACGAACATCCTCCGGTAATAGATGAAAAGTTTCACGAGGATGTAGAAAAAATCAGGATGTTCTTTAACTGAAAATACTGATGTCGACTTCTTCAGTGCCGTCTGCAGAAGTTGAAACAGAATCTGAGGCTTCAGGAACCGCCTGCTCTGATGGCTGAACCGGATTTTCAGGAGAACTTGTATCAGCAGTATCAGCACTTTCTTCTTCAAGAATTTCTTCTGTATTCTCTGTATCTTTTTTAGCTTCTTCGGAATTATATTTTTCTTTTATAAGTTTAATAATATCTTCTTTTTCCTGTTTTGTAAGAATACGAAGAATATTGATATTATTTTCACCAATCTGAAGGGTCTTTAGAGAGCCATCTGCTTCTTTTTCTGTAAGCAGCTGGACAACAGGTGTTTTAGGATTATCAGGATTAGTATCAATAACTTCAGCAACCTTGCGGTTTGAAAGGTATACAAAGGTTCCGATAGGGTAGAGAGAAACCGTATAGAGAAGGGCCTTAATTACAGAACCATCATAAGCATGTTCTTTATTCTGAATAAGTTCCAGTAAAGCATCAAATGTAGATTTTTCATCTTTATAACTTCGTGGAGAAGAGATTGCTTCGTATGTACAGGCAACTGCAATAATTTTGGCGTTTGAAGAAATTTTATCACCTGTAAGGCGGCGCGGATAACCTGTGCCGTTTTCTTTTTCATGATGCTCAAGAACGCCAAGCTGAACGGAAAGACCAAAATTTAAATCTTTGATAATTGTATAACCAAGAAGTGTATGTTTAGAAATCTGTGCCTTTTCGCGGACAGAAAGTTTCTTTGAGGTCATGTAGAGCTGAGGTGGAAGACGGAGCATGCCAATTTCATGGAGAATACTTGTTACACCCAGTTCAATCATCTTTGTTAAATTAAGATGCAGCTGAAGAGCAATTGCAAGACACAAAACTGTTGTACGCATTGTGTGAATGATAAGAAAGTTGCGGTTTTCAGCTTCAATAGTTGCATTTACTCTGAGGATGTAGCGTTTATGTTCCTTAATGAAAATGCAGAGGTCCTGAACAGTATCAGAAAGTTCTTCCTGGTCAATTTCCTTATGGGTAGCATAATGTGTGAATACAGATTCAATATAATTCATGTATTCTTCGTAAACTGAATGAACAAGTTCCATTCTGGCCATGTCACTGTTACCGACAGCAGTGTGCTTTGAATCCTCAATGGCCTTTTTTACGTTTACACCAATTTTTTCTTTCTGCTGTTCAGGTTCAACTTCTTCAATACCTTTAGAAACACCAATATCACCACCAAGACTTATTGAGCCGTCGCTGATAACATTTTCAAAACCCCATTGTCTCAAGGCCTTGATAAGATTATCAGTCATTTCTGCAGTTTTTGGCAAAATGAGGAATGAGCTGTCTACCATAAGGTCGCTGGTGTAGGTTATGCCTGCACGAAGCGTACTGATATTAATTGTTTCCATTTTTTTCGATACTATTCCATTTATTATATCGGCAATTATACGAAAATTCTTTAATTTAATATAGAAGGATATTGAAAAAGATTTAAATAAAAAAAAGATGAAAAGTCTCACACACTTTTCATCTTTTTTAAGCAAACATAGGAGTTAATTATCAGATGTCTGGATGTCGTTACCCACCCGATATTATCACCAACACTATTATTATCGGATAATGTATTTTTGACTTTAGTTTTTTTCTAAAAAAAGATTGACACTAATCAATTTTTTTTAGATTATGTTGTAATTATGAATGAAGATACTATAAATCGTGCTTCGCTTGAAAAACTTTCATTTTCAGACCTTGTGCAGCTTGCAGATGAATATGGCGTTGATGTACCAGAAGATCTGGACCGACGCTTTCTTATAGCAGAACTTCTTGAACTTGCAGAAGAATCACATAACAGGGAAGACGAAATGATTATCGCTTCTGAAAGCGATGACCAGCAGCCTCTTGTCCTGAACGGAAACTTTAATGAAACACAGGTTTCATGTGTTTTAAGAAATCCAGCCTGGCTCTTTGTGTTCTGGAATCTTAATGCAAATGATTTAGCAAAAATTGAAGATGATCCTTCATGCAGTTTAAGGCTTAGAATATGTTCTCTTTCAGATCCTAAAGATCTTAAACCGGAAGAAGCTTTTGAAGTACAGACTCCAAGTCAGAGTCAGGAACAATATGTTCTTCTTCCTAAGGGAAAAAAATATATAAAAGTTGAACTTGTTTGTGTAACAGGCGGAGCAGGGGAAGTTATAGCATTTTCACCAGTAGTTACAATTCCGCAGGGAGCCTCTGTTGTAAATGATTTACAGCCTGGCCGTGAAGAAGATTTTTCACCTGTAGTTGAACTTTCAGGAATCAGAGAACTTCTTACAGAACAGTATAAAAATCACAGACATTCTTTTTCATGATCGGGCGGGAGATAAATTATGCAGAAAATATTGAGTATAGTAATAAAGGCTAGTCAGGATTTTATACGACATACAGATGAGGATTTACACGACAATGCACCTGTCCTCAATAATTTTTTTGAATCAATTTCAAATGTGTATATTCCTCTTTTGAGAATGATAGAAAAACTGGAAGAAGATAAAATTCAGTATAGATTTAATCTTGTTCTTCCTCCGGTACTCTGCAACATGCTTTCTGATACAGCTTTGCAGGATGAATACATAAGCTGGCTTGAAAAGCGTAATAATCTTGGAAAGGCAGAGCTTAGAAGAAATAAGGCAGACGAAAAACTCTGTCAGATAATTAACTCAACAATTGACGAAAATAAAAAGCTCATCGCAGATTTTAAGGATAAATACCACAAAAATCTTATATCTGTATTTGCAGAATATATGAATAAAGGCTACATAGAAATAATGGGTACCTGTGGTACTGATATTTTTATGCCTCACTATGCAGATATGAAGGAAATTATTTCTGCACAGATTGAATGCGGCCTTCACGCTTACCGTCAGTACTTTGGAATTATGCCTGAAGGTTTCTGGCTGCCTGCTATGGGCTATACTCCTGGAATTGAAAAACTTATCCGCGCTTACGGCTATACATATACAATCCTTGATTCAAGAAGTATTCTCTTTTCTGAAAAGGTTCCGGAAACTGGTATTTTCTATCCATGCCGTACAGATAATTCTCTTGTAGTATTTGCCAGAAACCGTGTTATTGATTGTGAACTTTTTGGAGAAAATGGAATTATTTTCTCTGAATGCTATAGAAATCAGAACAGGGATATCGGTTACGAGCTTCCTATGGAAAAGCTTTCTTCTTTAATTGATAAAGATGGAATCCGCTATTCTACAGGTTTTAAGTACTGGAACAGATGTTTTAAAGACAGTGGATGTCTTTATGATAAGGAATGTGCCCTCGAACAGGTAGAAAAAGATGCACAGGCCTTTATTGACAAGAGACTTGAAACTCTTACAAAAGCAGAAGAGCTGCTTCCAAAAAACAACTTTGTTTCAGAAATCTGTACACTCGATATTTCAAAATTAAGTAAAACCTGGAATGAATGCATTATGTGGCTTGAAGCTGTAATCAGAAAAGCCGATGCTGCAGGACTTTCTGTTCTTTCATGTGATAAAATGTGTGATGAGCAGTACAATCTTGAAAAAATTGAACCATATTTTTCTGCAGGAAGTGGTGCCGGTTATGGAGAAAATCTTCTTTCAAGCAAAAACTGCTGGATGATGCGCTATATCCGCAAAAGCTGCGAGCGTATGATTGACCTTGCAGGCCGTTTTCCAATGGATACAGGACTTAAAACCCGTCTTTTGAATCTTGGTGCAAAGGAACTTATGCTTGCTCAGAGCCTTAATCTTGCAAAAATGATAAACCGAAGTGAATTCCCTCAGTTTGCAGAAAAGCGTTTTAAGGAATCTATTGCAGCCTTTACTTCTGTTTTTGATTCTCTTGGTTCAAATACAGTAAGTACAGAATGGCTTACAAGACTTGAAGCACGAGATTCTGTATTCCCATGGATGAACTATAGAATTTTCTGTAAGAAACGTTAATCGAGCATTAATCGAGCTGCAGACTTTCCTGAATCATCTGGAACATTTCAATCTGATAACGGGCGCTTTGAATACCTTGAATAGCCGGGTCAAAGCGCTTGTTTAATTTAAGGGCTTCCTGCCATACAAGAATTGCATCTTCCCACTGTGCGTCTGCATAATATTTAAGACCCATTTTATAATACTCGTCAACCTGTGCGTCTGTTATACTGCGACCTTTATCGCCAAGAAGTATTTTAGCTGAAAGGCTTATGCGGTTAAGAGGGGCAAGGGAAGTAGTCAGGTCCAGAGTATAATTAAGATTTAACCTGATTTTTGCAACTTCAAACTCAAGCCCTGTGCTTATTCGTGGGTTTGCACCTTTTAGTGAGAAACCAGCAAGAAGTGAAACAAAAGATGCAAATTGAATGGAAACACCTGTGTTGAAGTATGGAATCAGATAAGTTCCTATATCATCAAGATTTAACGGCTGAACAAAATCTGCAGAAACTGTAACAGGCTTAATAAGTTTTACTGAAATTCCTGCTGCGATTGTGGCAGGAAGTGGATCGTCTTTTTGCAGCTGACTGCCGAACCCCGTTAGTGAAACTCCGAAATTCTGTGCTGAAATTCCAATTCGGACATTTGGATCTCTTGAAGAATAAAATTTCAGGAAATTAAACTGCATCATAATTCCAAAATCTGCCATTATGGAAAGTCCGCTTTGTTCAAGACCAGAACCGGAAATGATGGCTCCTGTATCGTTGTCTGTATAAGATGGCATGCCGCGCCAGCCGCTTTTTACTGTAAGCCCCAGGGCCAGTCCCTTAAAATCGTATCCCGCAAGAAGGTTGTATGAAACATTTAAGGCGGCAAAAGTTTCTGTATAATAATTTCCTGCGACTCTGTCTCCAAATAAATCGTATTCTGTAAAAGGCAGATAAAAGCAGGATACGTAACCACCATAGCTTAAGTGAGGAATATTCTTAAATCTTGTTGTGTAGGCCAGTGTTTCAAGCTTAGAATCAGCAATCCAGGAGTTATGAAAGAGGGCAACCTGTGTTTCTTTCTGGATTGAACCTGCCGCAGGATTATATCTTAAATAACTTATATCATCACAAAGACCTGTATAAGCGTTACCTAAGCTTTCTGTACGTCCACCAAAAGGAATTAATAATGAGCGGAAGGATGTAGTACCTTCGTTAGGGTCTACGAAAGATGCAAATAAATCTCCAATTGCGGAAGTTGCATCTGTAAGCGAAAGCCCGTGAGCTTTTGTATTGAAATTACAGATACAAAAAAGAATGAGAAAAACTGGAAATGTTCTTTTTCGGGTAAAAAAGCCCTTTTTCTTCATGTTCATTTTATTTTTCGGAATTTTAATTCTTTTCTATAAGTATAATATCTTATTTGCCGAAAATAAAATATAATATAAATGATGAAAAGGAAAATTGTCCTTATTTCTGCAATTATGATTTTTCTCGCTACTCCCTGTGCTTTTGCCCAGAAATCACAGGAAAAGGATGATTTGTCTCTTTTCGAAATTGACCGCTTGATTCGCCGTACAGAATACGATGAGGCCCTAAAGCAGCTTAATATCTACATCGAAAAAAATCCTGAAAAATTTGATGCTGCCCAGACCCGAATTAAGCGTATCATGCATGCGAGAAATCAGTATTCAATTCTTGCAGAAAAGCTTATCAAACTTATTCAGACAGACCCTGGAAATAATAAAGAGATTTACGAAATTACAGCCCAGCTGGAAAAGTTCGAAAAGCATCCTTCTGACCAGAACCTGCAGTTTATTGCCGACTTGAAAAAATCTGCAGAGTTCAACTACTTCCGCGCCTTGTTCCTCGAAATTCAAAATGCTACAGCAGACCTGTCTCACAAGGGCGACTACATAGCCGCCGTTGAAAAAGCAAAGGAAGGCTTCTGGCTTTACCGCGATGACTTTTATGAAACTCAAGAAGAAAATGAGGCGATTATAAGTGCCGTAGACAAAACTCTGGCAGAACTGGACCTTCGCATTTCCGAGTTTGAAGAGAAGAACTATCTGCCGCGCTTTAATACTGCTGTAAGCGAGTTTATAAAAGCGGTGAGGGCAGAGCAGTATGATCAGGCTGTGAGCCGCCTTTCAGAAGTTGAAAACTATTTCAGAAATTATAATGAACTTCGAAATGGAATTGTAAAGGCTGGTAATGATCTGCAGGCAGAGTTTGCCGAAGTTCAAAAGCTTAATTCAGATTTAACAGATGCTTCATTTTTGCCTTTTATGTTCCGCTTTGTTTTTGGAATTGAGTCTGTACCTGATTCAGGAATTCTTGGCGCGGTTAATAGCCAGTGGAATGATGCTACGGGCCGCATGAACGAAGCTGTTTATTCTGTTCTCCTGAAAAAATACGGTACTTATGAAACAGAAATTAATGCCGGACTTGTAAATGAGGTTTCCCGCTATAGCGGCCTGGAAAAACGTGTTCTGGATATTTATAAGATTGCTGAGGCAAATCCGTCTGCAGGACATAATATTCAAAATCCATACCAGCCTTATTATGATATCTGTAATTACGCTCAAAATCTTTGTACTAATGCTTTGAGACTTTCCGGAGTATATACTCAGGTACGCAATACAGGAGCAGAGCAGGAAAAGACCCTTGCAAAAATTACAAATGGAAATGCTGAGGCTTCAGAAATCAGGGCCCTTTTTGATTCAAGCAGTCAGCTTTCTAAAATTATAGGTGATAAGGAAAGTCAGAAACTGGAAGGCTTTGCCTGGACGCTTGCTTACAATACTGCAGCAGAAAAAGCCGGCCGCCGCGACTTCGACGGCCTTTCAAATCTCTATTCTCAGATGCTGAATTCAGTTTTCACAGATACAGCTGCAATCTTTAATCGTTCCTGGACAGAAATTACAGATTACTATAAGACCAGTTCTGATTCCGTATATCAGAATGCCCTTGCTTATTATAATTCTTCGGAAAAATACAGGGCTGGCTTTTTTACAAAGATACCTCAGAATGTGCTTGCTGAGCTGAGAGCTGATATTTCAAAATCTGTAGTATACGAAGATACTTTCAATCAGGATCCTGAACTTGATTTTGGAATTTATTACTCTTATCCGGATATTGCAATTCAGATTTCAAATTATACTCAAACCTCTGCACAGAATGGTATAAAGACAATTGATGGTTATGAGGCAATTATTGTAGAAAACTATGGGGCTCAGAGTCAGACTGTAGAAGGTGCCCTTGAAGTTGACGGTCTTATTGCAGAAACAAGAGCTTCCCTCGAAGAAGACAGACAAAAGCTTCGCAGTCTTATTATAGATGCTCAGAATCAGGTTGCAGTGGCCCGCCGTCAGATGAATGCAGCGCAGCTTGCCCGTAACGAAGCCGACATCCGCTTTAATGAGGCACAGAATGCACTTCGCAATAATGATTTTGATACTGCACGAAAAAAACTTCAGGATGCACTTTCAAAATATGATGAGTCTCTTACAAATCAAAATGATGAAGTGCTTAGAAGTGAGACAGACCGCAAGCTTCAGACTCTTGGTGAAAATATTGCCAAGGCAGAAAATGAGGTTGTTGTACGCGAGGTACGTGACCTTAAGACCCGTGCCAAAGATGCATACTTTAACGGGCGTTTTGATGACGCAGAAAAATATTTAAACCAGGCTAAAATCCGCTGGGCAGTTACCAATGTTGATGAAGACGAAGAAATTACAAATCTCTTAAACTTTGTAAATACTGCAATTTCCATGAAGACAGGACGCGAGATTCTTCCTTCGGCTCCCCAATATCCGGAAATGTCCCAGCTTTTAAACATTTCATATCAGTATTTTGATGAAGGTTCCAGAAAGATAGGTGAAGGAAACAGGGCTGCCGGTGAAGCAGACCTTGCTCTTGCTCTCGAAAGTATTCAGAAACTGCAGTATGTATATCCTCTTAATCAGGAAGCCTCAATTCTGACCCTGCGCATAAACAGGCTTTTAGATCCTAAAAAGTTCAGCGAAGAATTTGCCCAGAAAATTGATATGGCAAAAATGATGTGTAAGAGTAAGGATACCCAGCAGGAAGGCTATGCAAATCTGCTTGATTATTATCAGCTTGATCCAAATTATAAAGGCTTAAAGGATTTGATTTATCAGGTTGAAATTGATATTGGAATCCGCCAGAAGCCTGTAAGTAATAGCGGAGCAAACCGTGCAAAGAGACTTGTTGCTGATGCTCAGAAAATATATAACTCTGCCGGTAATGACCAGGCTAAGCTTCAGAATGCCCTTTCTAAGATAGACGAGGCTCTGGCTCTTGTTTCTGATAATCAGGAAGCAATGGCTTTAAAAGACAGAATTACCACGAAAATTGGTGGTAATACGGCAACTGTTCTTTCAACAGAAGATGAAAGACTTTATCAGCTTGCAATTCAGAGACTTCAGAATAATAATGTAGTAGGCGCGAATGCTATTGTTGAACAGCTTTTAAAAAAGCCTCAGAATGGTAATTCGCAGAAGATAAAGGATTTGAAGAATAAGATTGAGGCTCGAAGTTAGGCAATGAAAAGTTATGCAGCGTTCTTAAAGAAAGTATTATTCCTCACAATTCTGACTCTTGCAGGAGCCTGCTTGCAGCCTCTTTTTGCCGCAGATTTTTACTGGGAAAATCCTAAGGTAATTACCGATACAGATTCCCGCTTCCCTGTAACTATTCCGGCAAGCGACGGAAAATCTACCTACTTATTCTGGCAGGAAGTAGACCAGGCTAAGAGACAGATTTATATTTCAGCTCGCCGATATACATCGTTAAAAGAATATTCAGAAAACAGACGTTTTGCAGGTCCTTTTGCTTATTCGGGAGATGAAGTTCCAGATATCTATACTGCAGCTGTATTGAAAAAAGGTACAGTAGGTATTGCTGTTATGACGGGGTTTTCTAATCTTGCGGTTTATGTTTCTAACGATCAGTGTGAAAGTTTTACCGAAACAAAGCTGCCTTCAACTTCTTCAATTACAGTTGCACCTCGTATTTATGCAACCGGTTCAGATACTTTCCGAATTTTTACTTCTGTTGGTGAAGAAAATTCCTTTTCAATTTTTTCTTCTGATTCTTCAGATGGAATCAAGTGGCAAAAGTTCAGTCAGTTCCAGCCTGCGGCAAATTACAGAAACCCTTTCATTCCGGTTCTTCTGCATTCTTCCTTTGGAGATATTGTAGTTTTCCAGGCCCAGTATACTTCGGCAGAAACTAACAGACTTTCCTATCAGCTTTATATGACAGTTGATTCCGGCAAGGGCTGGTCAAATCCTGTTCTTGTTACAGACAGAAGCTCTCTGCCTGCTCGTGGAGGAAAGCAATTTCATGAATATCAGAACCAGAGGCCGGGCCTTTATGAATTTGACGGGCAGGTTTATCTTGCCTGGGAAAGAACAGATTCTGTAAACTCTTCTATCTGGGTTGAAAATCTTACGGCTGGAGGAGTTGTTGCAGGCAGTGCAGAGGCTCTTACAAATCAGGGTAGTGCGAACAGACCTTTTATGTTTACCTATAACGGCAGCCTCTATATGACCTGGTTTGATACAAGGCGGGGCCGGGAATCTGTTTATATGGTAAAAAAGAACGGAAGTTACTGGAATGAAACAAGTCTTGTCGAAGACCGTAATTCTAATCTTTTTGCCTATCCGCTTTTGACGGCAGAAGGTGGGGCTGACGCTGGCGGTGAGGCAGATGGCGCGGCAGAAAACTCTGTTCTTTCTTTTATATGGCAGCAGACTAATACTGCTTCAAAGCATTCTATTGCAATCTTGTCTCCGGATAAATCTGTTTTACCACCGTCATTTACTCCGCTTTCTTTCCGTAAAGGAAAAAGCTCACGGGCTGAGGATGTGCAGATACAGATTAACTTCCCTGCAGACTCCTCAAATATTTCCGGTTATTCTTATACCTGGTCTCACGAGGATGATTCTGGCAGTAATGAACCGCTTAAACAGATTGAACATTTTACAAAAGAAAACAAGCTCCGTCTTAAGGCTGTAAAAGACGGTATATATACCTTAAAGGTTAGGGTAGCAGACTATGCAGGCAACTGGTCAGACATTGGTTCTATAACATATCATCTCGATCTTACGCCTCCTATACCTCCAAATCTCGCATTTACAAATGTAGATGCCTACGGCTTTATTGATTCGAATAATTACAGCTTAAAATGGGATGCCTCAGAATCTTCAGATACAGCCAGTTATCTTTACAGAATTGATTATTTAGGTTCAATACCAAAATCAATTTCTGTTTCAAAAAAACATCCGCTAAGGCTTTCTGCAAGTCAGACAGAAGAGATTAGAGATAGTCTTCTGCAAAAATATGAAAGTGCCCTTACAACCAGCCGCCGCATGAATTCTTCTTCAGCGGTTTCAACTCGTTTACTAACTACCGGTCGTTATTATAACAGACCAAATGGAGTTTACATTCTTTCGGTTTCTGCAGTTGATGAAGTTGGAAATATAAGCCAACCGTCTTCGGCTCTGTATATCTTAAATAAATTTCAGCCTTCAACTTATGTTACTTCTATCGAACAGAAGAAAAATGATATGGGAGACAGTCAGCTCGTTATTAACGGCGGCGGCTTTACCTATGACGGAAGAGTTCGCGAGATTTATATTGATGCTGACGGTCTTGCTCCATACGATTTAGTTCTTACTGCAGATGATGGTAAATTCCGTGTTCAGTCAGACAGCCGTATTTCTTCAGTACAGCTCGGAAGCGACCTTGATGAAGGTAAATACAAAATTGGTCTTTTGCATACAGACAGAGGGCTTTATTTTACAGGTTCAATCCTCACAATTTCGCAAAACGGTACTATAAAGATCGAAGCAGAATATCAGCCGCAAAGCAGATTGTCTTCAAACTTCAGACATTACAAATACAAAGTTGCAGTCAGTCTGATTATTGTATTTGTAATTCTTATGATAATTGTAATTACAGTTATCTTTATTGCGATAAATATTTTCCAGAATATACACGAAAAAAATCTAACCAATAGCGAAATTAATTCGCTGTTCACAGGAGCTGCCATGCCTTTGAAGAAACTCAGTAAAAATTTCCGCAGGTTACCAAGCCTGAAGAAAAAACTTATCGCCTTTACTTTCTCACTTGTTATTGCGGTTGTAATAGCCGTAAGTCTTCAAAACGGTTATAAGGTTGTAAGATTACAGGAGCAGACTATGGCAGCCGGTCTGCAGAACCGAACAGAGGTACTTCTGGAAAGCCTTCATTCCGGTGTAAAGAATTTCTTCCCGGCAAACAATCTTCTTGAGCTTACAGCACTGCCTGCTCAAAAGGATGCCATGAGTGAAGTAAAATACGTAACGATTACAGGTCAGCAGTTAGATTCAAATTCTGCAGATAATCTTAATTATATCTGGGCAACCAATGATCCGGATATTGGTGAGAAAACAGGAAGTTATACCCTTATTTATGGAGAGTCAGAAATTCAGGAAAAGGTAATTCTGGATCTGACGGCAAAATTGAAAGAGCTGGATAAAGAAATTGACGCTGAAGTAAAAGAACTTTCTGATAAAATTGACAGTCTTTCTCGGGATGCGGAAGCTTTGTATGCCTCACCTGTAGATGAAGACGCTGCAGAAGCAGAAAGGCTTTCTGATGTAATTGTTGAATTAAGAAATCAGCTTGATGCCCGCCTTGCAGAATACTCAAAAGCAGCGTCAGGTTCATTCCCTCAGTTTGATAAAGAAAATCTTGACCGTACGAATACAGATTATATTTTCTATCGCCCGGTAATGTATCGTAAGGGAACAAGCGGAAACTATATTCACAGTGTTATTTATCTGGAACTTTCTACACAAAGTCTTATAGACAGTCTTAACGCAGAAATCAGAAAAATAGTTTTATTCTCTCTGATTGTTGCAATTGCTGCTGTTGCCTTTGGAATTGCAGGTGCATACCTTTTTGCTTCCCTTATAGTTCGTCCGGTACAAAAGCTGGAAAAGCACGTAATTATGATTGGTCAGACAAAAAATAAGATTAATCTGAAGGGAAAGGATGTTGAAATAAAATCAAAGGATGAAGTAGGTCGCCTTGGTGATGCAATCAATAACATGACCCATGAGCTTGTTGCAAATGCGGAAGAAGAAGCGCTTGCAATGGACGGTAAGGCGGTACAGAAAGCCTTCCTTCCGCTTGAAGCCTTAGGTGCAAATAACAAGAATACCTTTGCTGAATATAAGGATAATGAACTCGAAGCCTTTGGTTACTACGAGGGTGAATCCGGTGTATCCGGTGACTATTTTGATTATAAAAAACTTGATGATACCTGGTTTGGAATTATTAAATGTGACGTTTCGGGTCACGGTATTCCGGCTGCAATTATCATGACGGTCGTTGCTACAATCTTCCGCCGTTACTTTGAAAAGTGGAGCTATGCTAAAAACGGTACTCATCTTGAAAAACTTGTAGAGCAGATTAACGACTTTATTGAAGGACTTGGACTTCGTGGTAAGTTTGCAACACTTATTATCTGTCTTTTAAATGTAAAGACAGGCGAGCTTTATATGTGTAATGCAGGAGATAATCTTGTTCATATTTACGATGCTGCAACTCATCAGCTTAAACTTTTGACACTTGCTTCGGCTCCAACTGCAGGTGTATTTACTTCTGACCTTGTTGCAATGCGTGGCGGCTTTGTTGTTGAAAAGACCATTCTTAATCATGGTGATATTCTTTATCTCTATACTGACGGTATTGAAGAATCTACCCGCCGTATCCGCGAGCTTGATTACACGGTAAGACAGAATGAAGTTGAAGTAAAGAAGATGAATCCAAAAACTCACGAAGAAGAATCTGAGTTTAAGATGGAAGATGCAAAAGAAGAGTTTGGACCGGATAGAATTAAGCAGGTAATTGAAGCAGTATATAATAAACGTAAGTTTATACTAACAAAACTGGATAATCCTGCTACTGGTGAAAGCCTAGAATTTGATTTTTCTAAATGCGAAGGAAGTGTTTCAGAATCTATTCTTGCTCTTGCATCTCTCGAAAAGGTATTCCGTCTTTATAAATCACCTGCAGTACAGCAGACAGATTATATAAAGATTGATAAAAAGATTGACGAATTCCTTTTAAAATACTTTAATATGTATGATTACTATGCGGCTCATAAATCAGAGGATTCTGCCGGTACGAACTATGTAGATTACGACCAGATGCTTGAAGATGAGCAGTCCGATGACTTAACCTTGCTTGCAATTAAGAGAATTTAAAAGAGGGGTAGAAAAATGAATGTAGAAGATTTTGGAAATAAGGTAAAAGATTTATTCTCTCGTGGAACTCAGGCCTCTAAGGAAGCATTGTCAAAAGCCGGAGATAAGGTTCAGGATTTTACTGATAAAAGCGTAACAAAAATTGAGATTCATAAACTGGAAACAAAACGAGACTGCAAGTATGAAGAAATGGGACTTAAGCTCTCTCAGATGCTTCTGGAAGGAGCTTCAATTACAAGCTCAAATGCAGAAGACATTAAGATTTTGAATGATATTCAGGAAGAAATAAAGAATCTGGGTGAACAGATAAAAATTAAAGAAAACGAATTATAGCGAAAAAAAAACTCCTCGTCATTGCGAGGAGCGTAGCGACGTGGCAATCCACTAGCGCATCTGTGCGCTGTCATGTACCCTTCTGTAAACTTCTTCACCGGCAAGCAATCTTACAAGTTCCATTGCAAATTCTTCGGCAGCTCCAGGACCTCTAGAAGTAACAAGATTTCCGTCAGTTACAAAGACTTTATTACTATAACCGCTCTGATATTCAGGCTTTGATTCGCCTTCCATATCAGGATAGCAGGTCCATTTCTTTCCGGAAGGAATCTTTGTCTTTCCAAGAACTACAGCAGGGGCTGCACAGATTGCTGCAACAAGACGGCCTGCATCCCAGGCTTTTTCAAGATGTTTAAGCAGAGTAGTGCATTCAGAAAGATTGATTGCACCTTTACCACCGCCCGGACAAACCACGCAGTCTGGAATAGAATCTCCATACTCTTTCATATAAGCATCCAGACTCATATCCATAATCATTGGAACATTGTGTGAACTGGTAACAATCATAGTGTCGTTAAAAGGAATTCCCTTTACACCAACAGTTATAACTTCAACGCCGGCGCGTCTCAAATAATCCACAGGCGAAAGAGCCTCAATATCCTCAAATCCATCAGCAAAAAATACAGCAGCTGTTTTCATTTTTATCCTCCGCATTCATTATATATTGTTTAACAAAAAATGTAAAAAAAAATCAAAAAAAAGCATAAAATTCACGCATCAGCTATTGACGAAAAGTTTAGAAAGAAGTATATTCATTTTCACCGTCGCAACACAGCGGCGCTGCTCTTTGACAGATCAGGGAAGGAAATAACTGACTAAATAATTTTTTTAGTGTTTTTACCAT